>SMTZ1_10004364_pt1 | contig 26268 bp, 20 predicted proteins | sample DeeMarSWOR136_30_FD_25667 | JGI IMG/M metagenome (IMG submission 25667)
TCCCCGTGCACAGCACGGGGTATTCTGGCTGCGCTGTTTTGAAAGTCCCGCGAAGCGGGACGTTACATGAAATCGCGCAGTGATTTCATAAAGGGGACCGTGGTCTCCACTTTGAATTAGCCGCAAACCCTCGCTGGCGGAGACAGACTCAGCCAAGATTCGCCGGTGAGCCATCACATCCTTTCCCCGAGTCTGCTCCGGCCCGAAGCTTTTTTGCTTTTGCCCACGGTCTTCCTCTTTTATGATAATAAAAGATGTGCTATATATTGTGTCAGACTTGTGTCCACAGTTTTCCTATGTGTGCGCCGTGCAACCTCGATTTGACCCGCATGGGAAACTTCTGCAAATCTTTTAACAGTGAAGAGGAGGAGGAAACATGAAAAAGCTATTGGCTGTCATTTTCTTTATTACATTTGTCCTTGTTCCTTTAAGCAGTCCGGCTCAAAGCCTCTTGGAGGAAAAATACGGGTTGGATATCTTCGAATACTCCATGATAGAAGAGCTGAAAGAAGCAAATGCGGTATTTGTCACATCGGGTAGCCTACAGGTGAGCGACGTCGTTGGCTTCGTGAAGCGTTTTGTGAATGAAATGAGTGCTGCAGGAAACGCAACGGAGCTTGTCGGCGTTTACGGCATACACCAAGAAGGCAACTCTGCGACAGTTTTCTATCGAACCAAGAAGCTGGTTAAAGGCACCGGGGTACCAGCGGAGTTCGAAACATCTACCCTTGATTTGGTCAGGTTTACCTCAGGGGTGTGGTTTCATCCTGAACGCAACGAATACGTCATAAAAATGAAGTAAAGCGCCATAGGTCAGCTGCGGGTTCGGACGCTCAAGAATGCTCTGACGGCTGATGGAACATCGGGCCCTGAATCGCGGGGGGGATTTATAGCTTGGGATAAAACCGAATCTCTAACATTCTCTGTCCCCGGTGATCAAACCTCCACAAGTAATCCATGAATGCCCTGATGCTAAATACCCATGTGGGCGATAGGTACTCTTTGCAATAGAGAGTGAAGATGCCATAACCGGAAGGGCACGCTCCGCTCCCCGCCACTTTGAAGTCATCGGGGGTGCCGTCCAGGTCTGCGTCTTTTCCGCACAGATTCACAGCATTCAGCCCTTCTTCATAAGGAGCGTCAACAGAACACATCAGGCCTTGCCACTGAAAAAGCCGGGTGATATTCAGATCCCCGGAACGACCTTTCTGGCTGAAGATGTGGCCGTCTATCGTTTGAAAGCCCTTTGAACTGAGTTCGCCGAGATAAATGAGAAGGGTCCCATTCTCATCCTCCACCATGGTCAGTGTGGGCTTGCTGGCGATCCTGCGGCCGTAACTGGGCTTCGCCAGAGCACGGGCAAAAACACAGTACCCTGCGTGGTTCTCCGGCAACTGAAAGACAACGCCGTCTCCGTCAAACCGGGCACAGGGGTCAATGACCTGCAACCCCGAAAGCGCGTCGGTTTTCATGAACTGCGCGTAGATCTCAATGCGCTTGCCGTTCTCCGGGACAAAGACCATATTGCCGTATACGGGTTTCCCAAATTGATTGAATTTGGGCTCCGGGCACCTGAATCCGAACCCTTCACCCACGATGTCCAGCCTGAAGTGAGAACCGCCGGGAAAACCCGCGGCGCTAAAGGTCTTGTAAGGCCATGTCGATGAACCCGGCCCCACCGTGAGCAGCAAAGTCACCATGGCCAAGACGATTCTTGCTAATCGACTCCTCATCTCCTAACCTCCCTTTTCCCTGAGCTCCTGAGCATGCCCTTTCAGGAATTTCGGTTTGTGTTTAGTCAGACTGCCGGTGCTTCCAACTGTCTTTACAAGTTAAAGCGCTTCTGAACGCCCGCGCCCGGAAGCGTGCTTCAATCCGGGATCGGCGGCCCGACCATCATGGTTCCAATAGTGGGGATTTAGACATGTGGCTTTACATTTTCTGCGGGTTTGCCCTTTCAGACCCTGCCAACACCGGTCTAAAGGTCAGCACCAATCGTGCCAAAACAGAGACATCTCTGGCTAAACTTGATTTGCCTTTGTATTTTGTGGACTTATGCGATCTATGGGGGTCCGTGAGAGATATGGGGAGGGTAGAAAAAGCGTGCCCTTTTGTGGCCACGTGTCCAATTTCCTCCAAAATCCGTACTGGGAGGCACCGCAGAGAACGCTGAAGGCGCAGAGCCGAAGGATGAACCGCAGATTTCTCTGACGAGGGAGGACGGATGCCAGAGGTCAGATGGCGAGCTCACAAAGTCACGTGACCCTACGACTCCGCTCACTTCCACCAAGCTCAAGATCAATAACAGAGCGATCACCCCCACCCTGCCCTCCCCCTGAGGGAGAGGGTTCGGGAGGGGGTGCACCGCGATGCCGTCTGGTCTAAGGTCTTTCGGGCCGTACTACTGGGTCCCGTTTGGGTAGAAACGGATCTGGAGGAGCTTCATGCCATTGTTATCGAGTCCCCATATGCATTGCGCGAACTCCGCCACATTGAAAATCCAAGTATCTTCATAGTAACTACAAGAAAGCGCATCGGACACGAGGGTATAACCCTCGGGGCAACCTCCGTTATCAGTGATGTTTGCGTCAGGCATTGCGAACAGATCATCATAACTGACTTCTTCGTTATCCAAATCTTGTGGATTATCCATCCAACACACCGACGTAGGAGTCAAATCCGTCGTCCCATCAACAAACGCGCAAACATAACCGGTCACCTCAAAGAGGTCGCTGATTGGAATTGCCTTGGACTTCCCTTTATTTCTGGTAATGGATTTCTGTCCATCTGCAGTCACAACTCCGTTATCGGTCAGTTCGCCCAGATATATCAGGTCATTTCCGTAATCATCCTGGACCACATTCAATTGTGGATTCGACAGTAGGTAGTATGGCTCTCCGGTTGGTTTGCCCAGCGCGCGTGCATATACCCCATAACCGTCATCGCATTTTGGCAACTGCATTACTGCTTCAGTTCCATCCGTGGCGCAAGGATCGATTACCTGAAGATCAGGAATGGCCTCAGCTCTCTTTCCCCTTCCTGACTCCATGAGAATCTCAAAGCTGCCGGCCTCGGGAGCAAAAATGACCTTGCCGTAAATCGCTTCATTGTTTTCATCGACCTCTATTGCCGGGCAATTAAATCCTGCCTTCTTGCCGATGATATTCAGGTTGTAGTGCGGACCGCTGGGAAACCCGTTCGGATTCACCTCCTCGCCGGGTTTGACAGCAGATACGGGACTTACCACAAAACACAAAGCAACAATGGTCAAAAAAGTTATCATTGTCAGTTTTCTCATTTCTCGAATTCTCCTTTCCACTAACTACGTTGGGAATTTTGGTTCTCCTTTCGGAGATGATTGCTAAGTGCTTTTTGCACCTCCCTTCCAATGCGGGATTTGGACCGGTGGCCAGAGGTCGGAACGACGGGAAATGAGAAAGCCTTTGGGCAGACCATCCGAAGGCGCATTTCGCATTGGTCTTCGGCAGCCCGGCTGTCCTGTCCCGACGGATCGGGATTTAGACCCGCAGCTTTGCGTCCCCGCTTTTCAGCGGGTTTGCCCTTTCGGTCCATGCATCATCCTGCCCTCTTCGCGAGCACAATGCATGCCAAAGGTGACGGTGAAAAGGTGTAAGAAATGAATAACGCTTTAATGGAAGGAAGTTAGAAGTGCGCTTTTTTTGTAACGAAAGAATATCCGAGAGGTAGGAAATCGTGCCCTTTTGTAGCCACAATGTCCACGATCATTCAGGTCGTTCATGATTTCCTTCTCAGGAGGCATTCAAAGGCTGCTTTGATGTGCACAAAAGCTTCTTTGTCACCGCCTGTGTCAGGATGCGATTTCTTGGCCATTCGTCTGTAGTGGCGAATCAGCTCACGGCGATCCATCTTCTGGAATTCTGCAAGGGTAAGGCCGATACGCTGGCAGGCCTCTCTCTCTGAGGGCGACATACCGGCATGGCTGTGAGGTTTTCTGTAGAACTGGTGCCGCCACACAAAATCACCCACAACCTCGTCCCAGGCAAGGCGAGGATCAAAGGTGTGATCAAAGTAAAGGACAAGGTATTTCACCAGATAAGGATGAAGCTTGCCCGGATCATGTTTCTCTACACCTCTGAAAAACCCTTCATCCCGGTTCAGGCGGCAGAGATCCTCCAGGAAGTAGTGCTCCACCTTCACGGGGTCCAGGAACTCGGGCTGGTTGCGGGTCAGCAGATGTCTGAAGTGGGTCTGCAAATGAAGAGCCGCGTAGAGATATCTGCGGATTTCTTGTACAGGAAGTTCCAACTCCATCCTGTCAAAAAAACTTTCCATTTCGTCCCGGCTTTTTTCAAGGAGCACATTGAGAAACTTCCATGGCTTGCTGTCCACGTCCCCAATGTTCACCCGGCCGCAGCGAAGATAGTGGAGACGGCGCTTGTCAAATGAATGAAGCTTGCGATGGTGTTTGAGCAATTCGTGGTCTGAGCAGTCACGCCACCGCTTCCGGGATGCCGCGGGGGTTTGAAATCTCTCCACGATACGGCGTATGTGGGGATCCAAAAAAGGGATGAATACGGCCTCAAGATCGTCATAGGAAAAGTCTGTACCCCTGGCACGGAGCTTCTCTTCAACCGTCTCATGAATATAGAAACCGTTCCCGCCCGGATACTCGATGTATTCTCCGGGGTCAGGCCCCAGATCCATGAGCCTCCGATGCTTCCAGCAGCCGTCGTCCCGATAGCTTTCGCAAAGGACGTAATTATATCCATCCTTTTGATGTTGTCGCTTCAAATACATCGTTAAGGTCCTTACAAAATACCCTATCTACTGGGAATCGGTTTGTCAAATCGACCCATCCCCTGACTTGACACGGAGAACGTGGTGATGTACTGAACACAGAGTTCAAGTGGAGGAAAGGCCGTGGAAACAACAGATCATCAAGTCGGCCAGGTGGCTGATTTCATCGTGGAGTCCGACAGGATCATCGTCTTCACCGGTGCCGGGGTGAGCACGGAGTCCGGCATACCGGACTTTCGAAGTCCTGATGGATTGTGGAGCAAATATGATCCTGATGACTTCACGATTGAGAAGTACTCGAGAAAATGGGCAAACTTTACGGCGTGATCACCCAGAATGTGGACGGACTTCATCAGAAGGCGGGAGTGTCGGAGAACATGGTCTTCCAGCTTCACGGCGATTTGAGCCATGCAAAGTGCCTGAGCTGCGGAACCCGCTATCCCATGGAGCAAATCAAAACCTGGTTGAAAGGGGGCCTTGACGAGCCGGAATGCCCCACCTGCACCGGCATGTTAAAACCGGATGCGGTCTTGTTTGGGGAGCAACTGCCCTTTGATGTGCTCGTGGAATCGGAGCGCCGGTCGCGAACTTGCGACCTCTGCATCGTTCTGGGCTCCACCCTTGTCGTTTACCCGGCAGCCAGCATGCCCTTCCTGGCGTTGCAAGCCGGAGCCAAGCTTGTCATTGTTAACTTAGGGCCCACGGCTCTGGACGAGATGGCCACGGTGTGCATCGAGGGCAAAGCAGGTGAGATGATGCCCCGGATTGTGGGTAGGGCCAAAGAGAAGCTGGGCATCCAGTGAGGTTTTGGTCCGCCATGGTCATCGGGCAATGGCTTTTTTGGACATTGTAACGAGACTCATTGTATCAAAAGCCATACCGCGTAACAGATTCCTTTGTGTGCCCCCTCAAGGCAGCCCTTTCATTGGGATGCCACTGGAGGCCAAAAAGTCAAAACATTCCTGTCCTCTGAAGAGTTTCCCGGGTCATCGGATGATCTGAAGGCGTATGAACCAAGATTCCTTAAGCTATTATTTGGGCCACTTTCTAAACGAGCGATTACCGAACATCAAAAACCGGTCGATTCAAGGTTTCCCGAATAAGTCACAACCTAAGCATTAGGATTAATGTCCGATCAGATCGAAAGGCACACACGAGAATTGCAAGGTAGGATCTCAGTGTTCACACTTTATCCTTAAAGGTCTGGTGCATTAACGAGTGACTCCGAGGATTAAACGTCCCTCTACCGTTCCTTTTTTTACAGGATGCTGTTCCTGACCAGTTGCCTGAGGAACCTTATCAGATACGTACCTATAGACCTCCTCCACTGTAATTAGTCCATCCTCGTCTGCATCTGCCATCCCTTTTAGCCCCTCAACCAGATAATAAGTAAACACTCCATGCTTAAGTTCATCGTTCTCCGCGCTCACCTCATTCGCCCCACTCGCTGTCATGATAACGCGCCCTTTTCCAGTGGCAATACGGTCTAAGAAGGCATCGGAAATACTCGCCCTCATGCCTGTAATGTCAATAGTTCGGCCTCCGCTTGCACCGCTATAACAGGAATCAGCGAAGAAGACTAACCGCTCCGAGCGTATGCGCTTAAAGATCCGTGAAATTTCTTCCATTGGAAGGGCTGTAGCATAAAGATCTTTCGGGTCAGCATCATAAGGGAGGAGGTATTTCTCTAAACCATCGCCATCGGGGCTCATCACATCCTTTTCAGTGGCTCCGTGACCGGCAAAAAAGATAATGACCATGTCTTCTTTGCCTCCCTTGTTCTTCAGATGGGTTCCCAAGGCGCTTCTTAATTTGGTGAGAGTCGCTTCCCTGTCCACTAACAGAGTCACGTTCTCAGAGGGTATTCTGTTGTCGTTCACAAGATGATCATAAAACATCCTGGCATCATCAACGGCAAATTTCAGCTGCCGAACATTGGGGTAGGCATTTATTCCAATGACGACAGCCCAAATATTCCTCCTTATTTCGAGTTTATGAACCGTAACTCTATTCTCAGACCATAGACCATCAGAATCAACAGCACGTATTCTGATCTGGTTTTCCCCTTTTTCAAGAAGGATCCGTTCGCTTATATTTATTCGCTTTTGGTTCCCCTCCCCGGTTATCCTGACACCACGATGTGTTTCCCTTATTATCGGTTTGTTGTTCATAAACATCTCAAGCCGGGCCAGCCCCTTATCATCTTCAGCCACACCGGTAAGATGAATGATATTAGCTTCTACCCTGCTGCCATCTTTTGGTGAGGCAATGACGATAACAGGAGGCGCATTTGAGCCTTCCCTTAATTTGACTAACAGGTCTTTTTCCTTTTTCTTACTTTCCTCGAGTTCTTCGCTGAGAAGGCTTGATTTCTCCCTCTCCGCCGAAAGCTCCTTTTCCATTTCCTGCAACTCGGCGAGGGTTTGCGTAAGTTTTGCCAATTTTGCCTCTAATTGGGCGATCGTCTCTTCCTTGCTCGCTTCAACTGGAGGGGGGCTAGGCTGAACTTCCGATCCCTTATAAGGCCCAGCTTGGATGGCTTGCACCTCTTTTTGTTCAGGTTGTGCTTTCAAATTTTCTATTTTCTTCTTAGTCTCCTCTATCTCCTTTGAAGCCTTCCTGGAAGCGATTTCTATTTTTTTCGTTACTTCAGCGTGTCGAAGTGCATCTTGAATGGCCTTGTTGTTGGGATCGTTTTTCTCCATCTTTTCGAAAAAATCCGCAATTTGAACATAGTCCTCTTTTTCCCAGACGATAATATCTACGCCAAAAAAACCGACGTTATCTCTATAAAATTCTGGGTTATAGGGCTCTCCATAAATATCAACCTTGCCATCCCTTATGCCCAAATGCAGATTCCCGGAGGTCCACGCGGCATAAGTTGTTCCATTCGTTCCCCAGAATGTAGGAAAAGCGGTATTATCCCCCACACCTTTTCCTATCCTCACCATAAACGGCCAGCTATGTTCTGGCCTCACATCATGATATTTGTAACCAGGGGGAGCACCAAAGGGCCACACATCAATGCTGCCAGTTGCTAAAATAGAAAAAAAATCATCTTCATTTAGATACAGCCCTGTATTCACCATCCCCGGACGGTTTCCGTAAAGCTTGATGTGTTTGTATTCTTTGACAATTGGGGGCAGGCTTTCGGGCATCTTGAGAATAGGCTTCGAACACCCGGTAATAAGCAGAAACAGAGGAATGGAAAAACAGCAGACTAGGCAGCAGCGCTTTTTCATGTATAACCCCCCTTGAGTGGAGGTTAAATGATAAGGAAAACTATAGCTAATAAGAACAAATAAAAAAGGTTTAAGTCAAGGAAAATCAGGTTCCTGGATCGCACTGGAATTATCGAATTTAGATCTGCAGGAAGGATATATTGAGAGATCATCTCACGGACTCTTTCAGTTGTGGCATCGTTCCCGCCTGTAAGTACGACTACAAGGTTTAGGCTTGGGAATACGACAATTCTCTGTCCGCCACAACCGTCGGCTAAGCAGGAATCAACACACCCGAAATCTGCGCAAAAGCCAAACCCTATTCATAGGATTTCTTCAGCTTCTCCTTCATTTCTTCGTATTCCTGCTCTGAAATAGCCCCGGCGTCTTTGGCCTTCTTCAGTTCAATCAATTCCTGACCGAGAGTCGGTTTATTGATTTCCGTTCTACCTCCACTTCCTATTGCGCAACCGGTTCACTTTCGATTTCACCAACTATTCCCTCCTGTTCTTTTACTCGAACTTTGATTAAGAAACGCCGAAAAGCTCTCTTTATAAAGTTACATTATTGTACAACATAGACATATGGATACAGCTGAAAAGTAGTCTAAAACCTGAATGTAAACCGCGAACTTGCCTTGTGTACAACCTGCCCAAACTCGGAGATCCAATGGTTTTCTTCCTCCGACAGAGGACCCTTAGCCCGAAGATTCTGAAGATTCTCTTTGAGTTGCTGGCGATTTTTCGGTCCAGTAAGTACCAGATCCACATGGGGATTGGATAGGCAGAAGCGATAGCAATCAGCTGCGGTCATAACAGGTCCGTTCCAACCTTTTGGACGCTTAAGTAGGCCGCGCCATCGCGTAGCCGTATATGCAATAATAGCAGGTTTGCGTTTAGATAGATGGGGAAAGATGTCCTGCTCGGCTCCTGTATGAGCGGCATTGTAGCGGATCATAAGCATGTCCAGCGGAGAATCTTTAGCCAGCTTTCCTGCCCTTTTCCGGTTGTGAATGCTCACCCCAATAGACCTCACCATGCCAGACTCCCGAAGGGATACCAGCGCTTTAATCGTTGATGCACTCCAAGCACTTCCTCGACCAAGCCAAAAAAGCTGAAAAACCTGAAAAACATCGAGATAATCGGTGCCCAATTTCTTGAGCAATCGTTTACAAGAGCGCTCTATACTCCCGCCAAAATATCCCGTTGTCGGCCCACTGGCCAAAACAAGCGATTTTCGGTCACGATTTATAATCTTCTTGAGCGACTTCGTTACCCTTTGTGCGCCGGGACTCGGAGTCCAAAAGACATAGTTTACACCCTGGTCTAGAGCCCACTCTAAATCCTGTCCGTCGACACCATAGTTAGTAGCTAAACCAAGCCGGAACATCCGACGACCGAAGGCAGGGACATCACGATATAGGAAGTCATCGCTCATGGTTATGAATCCTTTACATCCTAAGGGCTTTCATTACTAAACATAAATGGGGTATCATTAATGAAATGAGTTACAGACATACTGAGAAGACCTAAGGAACAAGAGAACCTGTGATATGCAACGAATCCGCCCAAAATCGGACGGATTGAGAATTGAGGCTTATTTCAATACTTGCCTCAGCATGGCCCTCATTCTATTACGATTTGTAACATCAAAAACCGATCGATTCAAGGTTTCCCAAATCGTTACGCTGGGCTACTTATCGGATACTGAAATTTCAGCACACTTGACTCGCGCAAAAATACCAAATTTAAGCTGAAAAGTCGGGGATTAAGCCTTCAGAATGGGCAATTTGTGGCCAAGCGCCAGGTTTACAATATATTGTGCAATCAGAGGCTGTTAAACTTTGGGCAAGCTGGCCAATTCCTCTTTGACTTTGTCCGGCTGGATTAGGATGCCCAGCCGCTCGAAGATTTCCAGGGCCTTAGTTAGATACTCCCGAGCACGCTCGATTTCACCTTGCTTCTTTTGGAGCCGACCATAGCCAGCGAAGGCCATAGCCAGCTCGCTCTCGGCCTTGATCTCTCGAAAAATGGCGATGCTTTTCTCAAAGTAGGGTGCCGCCTGGGCTGGGTTGTTTTTCAGGGCCATCTCGCCCAAGAGGCGCTGAGTGAACCCGATATAGTGCCTCGTCCCACAGCGCGTTGCCATTTCCAAGCCTTCTTCCAACATCTGCCTCGCCTTGTCGTCCTCCCCGGCCAGCCAATACCCTTCGCCCAGGTAACACGTCAGATCAATTTCACACGCCATGAAGCCCCCAGTTCGGAAAATCGGCAACACATCGGTCAGAAGCTCAATTCCCCTGGTTGGCTCCCCGGCTCGGCACAAAGCCCACCCAAGACTTCTCTGCGCCCACGCTTTGTCAGCAGGCGTCGGCGCTTTCCCGGCCGCTAGCTCCCCATATTCGAGGGCCCGAGCCAGGTCGCCTATCCAGGTATAGGCTATCGAGAGGTTCCAGGCCACAAAAGAAATCAGGCTGTTGTCTGAAAATTCCTCGGCTACGCTCAGCGCCTTTTGGCCGTCTTCCACCGCCTCATCCCAGCGACCTAGAATTCCGTAAGCCCTTGAGGCTATGGACAACGCATACGTATGCAAATGAAGGTTGAACCGCTGCTCCAGCGTGCGAAGGACGTCTTCTTTTAAGGCGAGGACTCGCTCGAAGTCGCCCCTATCAAAATGGCTAAATCCCAAGAACACATATGCATAACCAGCCTCTTCAATGTTACCAGACGCTTCAGCGAGCTCTGCCGCCTTGGTCAGGGTTTGTATAGCCTGATCAGTGTTTCCGAAAGAATACTCACAGTGCCCCAAGCGGGCATAGAACGCCCCCAGCAGCTCTGGATTCCCTAACCCCCTCGCCATGGGTTCGTAGCGGGTTAAAAGGTCGTAGTATTCAGGGGACCTGAAGAGCAGCAGGAACACAATCCCCTGGTTTACCAACAGGGAGATTCTTCGCTGCCGGTTCTCCTCGGTCTCGGGCAGGGCATCAAGGAGCCTCATGGCCTCATCAAAATAGGCCTCAGCCTCCTCCATGGCGTTGAGCTTAGCCGCCTTTTGGTTGGCCAGATCCAGATACTCCACAGCCTTGTCCGTGTTGGCACTGCAGGCATAGTGGTAGGCGAGCAGTTCGTAGTGTTCTTCGAGGCGATCGGGGTAGAGCGATTCAATGGCTCTTCCTATCTGTTCATGAATCTCCTTTCTCCTCTTGAGAAGCAAGCTGTTGTAAGCGACCTCCTGGGTGAGCGCATGCTTAAAGAGATAGGTCGATTGAGGGTATATCCCCCTCTCATAGAGAAGCTCTGAATCCTTTAGAACCGATAGGTGTGACAGCAGTTCTTGTTCTTGGAGCCCCGTTATTCGTTTGACTAAATCGTAGCTGGATTCCCTCCCAACCACTGAAACCGTCTGAAGGAGGCTCTTCATCCCCTCCGGCAGGGAGTCAACCCTGGCCATAATCACATCCTGAATTGTCGTAGGAACGGCAACGTCCCTGATGTCTTTCGTTACACGATATCTGCTGCGCTCTCTTGCCACGATCTTTAGATCTTTGAGGGACTTTATGAACTCCTCTATGAAAAAGGGGACCCCTTCTGTCTTCTCAAGGATGAACTCCTCAAGGTCCTTATTGAGCTCCTCCGCGCCCAGGAGATGAGATACCATGATGAGGCTCTCCCGATTGTGAGATACCATGATGAGGCTCTCCCGATTGGAGAGCCGGTTCAACATGACCTGACTGTGATAGGACTTGGCTCCCCAGGTGTGCACGAATTCAGGCCGGTAGGTGAATATCAACAAGACCCTTGCCCCAGGTATGCTCTCCAACAGATGCTTCAACTGATCTTCTGAGCTTTTGTCAATCCAATGGAGATCCTCAAAGGCCATGATCAGGGGCCTGATCTCTGAACCCTTAAGGACGATGCGCTTTAGTGCTTCAATGATTCGATTTTTCCTCTCCTCAGGGCTTATTGGGATCTTGTCGATACCGCTGTCTTTGACCGCCAAGAGTTCCAAGAGATATGGAAGGGTGGAAGCTCCTGAATATCGAAGTTGGCCTTCAGGATATCGATGACCGGATGATAGGCCACAGCCCTGCTATAGGAGAGGCACCTTCCCTCCAAAAGGGTCACATCCTCGCTGGCCACGACCTTTCTGAACTCATACAGAAGCCTGGATTTGCCTACCCCGGCCTCGGACACTATAGAGAAGGCCTGGCCCCTGCCTGCCTTGGATCGCTCCAAACCATCCAGCAGAAGCTCGAGTTCCCGCTCCCTCCCAACAAAGGGGGTAAGCCCCCTCTCTGCACTAACGTCAAACCTCGTCCTTCTGGTACCGGCAGCTATTACGCGATATGTTCTGATTAGTTTTTCCTTGCCTTTAATTTGTTTTTCCCCCAGGGCCTCAAACCGAAAGAACCCCTCGGTGAGCTTGAAGGTATCATCGGTTACGTAGGTCGTGCCCGGCTCTGCAAGTCCTTCCACTCTTGAGGCAAGATTCACCGTATCGCCCACGGCCTTGAACTCCACTCTGAGGTCGTTGCCAAGGGTTCCTACGACGACCGGCCCGGTATGTATGCCCACTCGCATTTTGAGCGGCTGCATCCCCTCTCTTTCTTCTTTTGTCTTGTCGCTGAACCTAGCCATCTCGCGGTGAATGGCCATAGCGGACCGAATCGCCCGCTGAGGAGCATCTTCCAAGGCAATGGGAGCTCCAAAAAGGGCCATAATCCCGTCACCGGTCATTTCATTGACTGTGCCTTCATAGTCATGAACCTTGTGAATCAGGATCTCGTAGACCTGATCCATGATGCGGTAAGCTTCTTCAGGGCCCAGTTTCTCGACAAGGGCTGTAAACCCTTCCATGTCGCAGAACATCACCGTGACCTGCTTTCGTTCTCCTTCGATCTTATCCCTTTGGGACAAGATTTTCTCAGTAAGGCCTTTCGGAAGATATCGTTGAATTTTGTCTATTTTCTCGTTGAAGGTTAGTTCCCTTGAAGGAGGCTCAGAGGAAAGAGTTAGTCTGTGACCACATTCATCACAAAATTTGGCTCCCGGTCTATTAGTCGTTCCGCAATTAGGACATGTGAGTTCAAATTTATGACCACACTCACTACAGAATTTGGCGCCTTCGCGGTTTTCAAATTCGCAGGATGGGCACTTCATTTAACGCCGCCTCAGAAGAAATTGAAGGTATATGTTTTGTGGTTATAAAGGATGTTTTTATAAAATTTATTGCCCTAAGGCCATACGATGGCCGCCATGTACAAAGATTAATTGCCCGGTTATCCAACTGGCTTGTTCTGAGGCAAGAAATACCACGGTATTGGCAATATCTTCTGGTCGCCCAACTCGCCGTAACGGTATATCTGCAATAAGAGCTTCTTCCATTTCCGGAGAAATATAGCCCGACTGAATGGGACCTGGCGAGACCACATTAACCGTGATCCCATATGGCCCCAATTCGGCCGCAGCACTCCGGCTATACGATTCCAAGGCGTATTTACTTGCTCGATAGGAAATCTCTTTGGGAGACCCCCACGCGCAATCTGCGCTGATATTGATAATTCTGCCCCAGTTTGTCTGTCTTTCGATAATTCGACGTACAAACATGCTCATCAGGATAGCAACGGCGCGTGAGTTCACCGCAAAATGACGATCATGGCTTTCAACACCTATCGTCGAGATCGTTGGGCCACCCTCCCATAACTCTGTCTCTTTTTCCAACGCAGTTGATGGGAGAAAGGTGTCTGCGAGGTATTCTGCCGCATTGTTCACCAGAATATCAACCTGCCCAAACGCCTTTTCTGCCTCTTCAAACAGGCGATTAACATTCTTCGGATTCCGAAGATCTCCTTCCCAAGACTCCGCTTTCCCACCAGACTTTCGGATGGATGCCACCACCTCATCCGCTGTTTTTAGCTGTTGTTCAAAAAAGAACCCTAACCCTGGTTCCTGTAAATGACTGTTGCTCTGATCCTTATAACGAAAATCGACTTCCTGACGAAAGAAGTGGATGAACGAATGGACACCTTGGGAAGCAAAAGCTCTTGCAATGGCTGCACCAATGCCAAAGGGATTATTTCCCCCAGTTACAAGAACAACTTTATCTTTTAAGCCCGGATCGATCATGACTTTTTTTCACTTTTCGTTGTAATTTTGAATATAAGCCCGGTGAGACATAACGTGCTGACCCATTGAGAGTATCCAAAAAATGGCGGCATTTGTGATATGCGAGGTCCACAATTTTTGCATTATACAAGAGTCTGAGGAGATTTCAGAATGCTTTTGCAATAGGAAAGAGGTCAAATATGTATTCTGGGGTGGCTACATATAAACCCGGAATATCCGGAGGCCTACCCACCTTGATTTACAAATAACCACACTTTCACATCTGCCCACAATGGACCCATGCTGACCAAAGATGAGCAGCCACAACATCATGGATTGTGTTTGCCGTTGGCACACAATGGCAGATACCGTTATTCTTCACCTCAAAAAAGGAACTTCTTATCACCTTACTTGTTAATCGCTCTCGCCCTGGTAAACCTCATCACCGAGGACTGCATAGGTATCCGCCCCCCAATTGGAGAAAAATTTTGGAAAAAAATCTTTCTGGTATGCCTCCGATGCCATGTCTTTCATCCATTCTTCTTTGCTGGTCACATCCAGAATTGCAATAAAGTTATAAAGAATAATTTGTTTTGCCATGATTAAAACCTCCTTTCCAGGGTTTATGTTAGAAATGGAAGAAGCTACCTCATAAGAGGTTCCTAAAGAAAAGTGAAGCACCTTCATGACTTCTTGAATGCCCCACCCTTTAGAAATTCGGTCAGGGTCCTCTCGCGGGGAACGTCATCAGGAGCGGTTAACCCCTCCCGAACGTTGAAGGAATACAATCAAATCTACTTCTACCACATAAGACTCAGAATCTCAATTTTTTCGCCTTTCCAATTCTTGAGATATGGACAACTCTGGAACGCTCTCATTCGCTTATGATTAGCAGTTGTAGAAATCTATCGGGCAGGCAGATAGAGCGCTTTTTACCATTTCCCAAATAAATCGCTTCGCTAGGCTCCTTCTCGTAAACTTGGGCGTGGACCACCACCAAAAGCCAACGATTACCGGAACAAATTGCCAATCCTTAGTGATTTTAAGCATATACGAAATATGGACATACCCATCAAAAAGAGCTATTCTGATATTGAGTTTTACCCACCCCTGTCTCTAATTCAACCAACAGCATAACCCCAACCTTCTGGAGTGATACATGGCAAAACACCACCAGAAGGTTTCCATAACGAAGCCTCCAAGGGATTTCTATGCCCTATTGGAGACCTCTTGTTTGGGGAGGCCATCCCATGGCTGAAGAACGAGCCAAGCGGAAACTGAGTGCTATCCTGAGCGCTGATGTTAAGGGCTACAGCCGACTTATGGGGGAAGATGAACTTCTCACCGTTCAGACGCTGAAGGAATATCGTCAGGTGATTGGCAAGCTCGTTCAAGAATACCACGGCAGAGTGGTGGACTCCCCCGGGGATAACCTGCTGACGGAGTTTGGAAGTGTCGTAGATGCAGTAGAGTGCGCCGTAAAGATCCAGGAAGAACTCAAAGCCAAGAATGCTGAATTGCCTGAGAGCCGGAGAATGGAATTTCGCATTGGAGTTCATCTAGGTGATGTCATAGAGGACGAGGCCCGAATATATGGAGACGGTGTGAACATTGCTGCGCGCATAGAGGGCTTGGCGGAGGGCGGCGGTGTTTGCATTTCAAGGATGGCTTTTGACAATGTGAAGAACAAGCTGAACCTTGGATATGAATATCTGGGTGAGCATTCAGTCAAGAACATTGTCGAACCCGTGCGAGTTTACAAGGTCCTGGTGGAGCCCGAACATGCCGGCAAGGTGATCGGGGAAGAAAGGCCGAGGCGATGGCGTTGGGCGGCAATAGCTGCTGCTCTCATACTGGTAATTGCAGCCGCAGCGATCTGGAACTTCTACTTACGTCGTCCGCCGATAGAGGCTGCCTCTGTGGAGCGGATGGCCTATCCCTTGCCAGAAAAGCCCTCAATCGCGGTGCTGCCCTTTGCCAACATGACTGGCGATGCTAAGCAGGAATACATTGCTGACGGTATTACCGAAAACATTATAACAGCGCTTTCTAAGGTTCCTGAGGTTTTTGTCATAGCCCGCAACTCTGTCTTCACCTATAAGGGGAAGCCGGTCAAAATCAACCGAGTGAGCGAGGAATTAGGGGTGCAGTATGTATTGGAGGGGAGCATACAGCAGTCTGACAGCCGATTGCGAATCACAGCTCAGCTTATCGATGCAACTGGAGGGCGCCACCTTTGGGCCGAGCGCTTCGACCGAGAGCTAAAGGACATATTTGTTCTTCAAGATGAAGTGACACTGGATATTCTTTCTGCTTTACGAGTAGAATTTACGCATGGGGAGCAAGCGCGTGTGCAAGAAACAACGAACAGCCTTGAGGCCTGGAGTTGCCTTGTCAAAGGGCTCGGTCATTTTGAATCGTTTACTAAGGATGATAATGCTAGGGCACAGGAACTATTTGAACGGGCTGTTCAGGTGGACCCGGAGTATAGCTATGCTTGGGCGATGCTGGGCTGGACTCATTGGATTGATGCTACTTTTGGATACAGTGAGTCTAGCAGCCAGTCGTTCAAAAAGGCGGTTGAGATTGCACAAAAAGCTGTGGAGCTGGATGACAAGCAGCCTGACGTCCATGCCTTGTTTGGCGGAATTTACCTGTTCCAAAGTCAATACGATAAAGCCATTGCTGAGGGGCAGAGAGCCATCGCGCTCGCGCCTAATGTCGCATGTAATAAGGCAATCCTGGCTCGGACCATGCTTTTTGTCGGAAGATTCGAGGAAGCTATAAAGCTTGTTAAAAGTGCCATGCGACTTAATCCCCATTATCCGTCTTGGTACTTGGAGTCTCTAGCTATGGCCTATGGTGCGAGTGGGGAGCATGAGAAAGCAATAGCGTCCTACAAGGAACTCCTCAACCTTCGAAGAAATGCCAGAGGGAATATTATTACACCGCTTCTTGGACTTGCTGCCAACTGTATTATTCTCGGTCGAGAAGATGAAGCCAGAGCTCATGCTGGGGAGATTCTGGAAGTTAATCCCGATTTCTCCTTAGAATGGTTTCGAAAGGTCAACCTTTTTGAAGATCCGTCGCATTTGAAACCCTTTCTTGAGGCCTTACACAAGGCAGGACTACCCGATCATCCACCACTCCCTTTTCCAGACAAACCCTCCATTGCCGTCCTACCCTTCGAAAACATGAGCGGTGACCCTGAACAGGAGTATTTCAGTGACGGGATCAGCGAGGAGATCATCACCGCCCTGTCAAAAGTCCAGCGATTGTTCGTTATCGACCGCAACTCCACATTCACCTACAAAGGCAAACCTGTTCAGGTTCAAAGGGTAGCAAAAGAATTGGGTGTCCGCTATGTCCTGGAAGGCAGTGTCCGCAAGAGTGGTGACACAGTTCGTATAACGGCTCAACTAGTCGATGCCGAAACCGGCAATCATCTGTGGGCAGAGCGGTACGATAGGGACCTAAAAGACATATTTGCAGTGCAAGACGAGATCACCATGAAGATTATAACCGCCCTTCAGGTTAAGCTGACCGAAGGGGAACAAGCCCGCATATCTGGAAAGGCTACAGACAATCTTGAGGCCTATCTAAAGGAGTTGCAAGCACGTGAGCATTTCTTTCGCATGAACAAACAGGGTAGCATGCGCGCCAGGGAATTGGCCAGAGAGGCCATTGAGCTGGACCCGGATTATGCGGCTCCCCATACGATGTTGGCCCTTACCCACATGATGGATCTGTGGTTCAGATTTACCGACTCCCCCCAAGAGTCCATGAAACTGGCGGTTGAGGCTGCGGAGAAGGCCCTTGCCATCGATGACACCGATCCCGGCACCTATGTCGGATTATGCATGCTATACATCATGCAGAGACGACATGATGATGCCATTGCGGCAGCGGAGCGCGCCGTAGAGCTGAGCCCCAGTGGCGCCATGGCCCATAGTTCCTTGGGAACGGCCTTGAGCTTCGCAGGACGGCATGAGGAGGCGATTGTCTTCTTCAAGAAGGCGATAAGCCTCGACCCCTTTCCTCCAAGTATTTACTTCCGTGGTTTAGGAAACGCCTATCGCATGGCGGGACAGTATGAGGAGGCCATCACAGAATATAAGAAAACGCTCCAGCACAACCCCGAGGATCTCTTTGCCCACTTGGGCTTAGCCGTCGCGTATGTTTCGTTGGGTCGCGAGGAGGCAGCCCGGGCCGAGGCTGCGGAGGTTCTCAGACTACACCCACGGTTTTCCGTGGAGCATCATTCAAATACACTTCCCTTCAAGAACAAAGCCGATACAGAGTTCTATATTGATGCCCTGCGCAAGGCTGGACTGAAGTGAGGAGAATCGGGCCCTCTGAAATTGCGATTTTTCATGCCTTTTGCAGTATGGATCCAGGCTGGAATACATAGGGGACTTGCCAATTCAAGTGTGAGCGGCCATATTCCCATCATTCCCCTTTCCGAATTCTACCCAGGTAATATGCCAATCTGTTAGGTGCCAGGCTCAGTAGCACGACCGCACCAAAACCGATGGGGTGTCTCCAGGCTGCATACCCGCTTGCTTTGATCTCTCTCCACACCCACCATTTCGCTGAATCCTTCAGGTGGTACCGCTCATGGCACTCGACGAACCGCCGCACCGATCCCGGCAAATCCCCCCTCACATAGGCCGTCCCTTCCTTTGGGTATGCCATGCCAAAGGCCGGAAAGATCATTTCTTTCTTGCAGTATTGAATCGTGGGCACGTTCATCCGTTATTTCGAGTCCCTGCTTGCAGTTTAACACCAAGCGCCTTCTTTGGCCAGCGTTTGACTTTCCATACACTTTTCTTGCAAAATAGACTGTGATTTGCAAAAGTAAAGGCGGAACGTTGCCTGAGGAACCCACACCGGTTCCCCGGCCTTTGGAGAAAACGAAACAAAACAGGAGCACCCATCATGGAACACATTCAACTCAGATTGGCCGCCGGCAAATCGGATTTTTTCCACTATGCCCTCCTCTCGCTGGGTCTCCTCATCGTTTGTATCCTCACCTCTACTGCTTCTGCCAGCCCGGTCCATGCTGCCGATGAGGACGCGTCAGTGAAAGAGATCTTGAAGCTGGACCAAAAATGGACTGGTGACTTCAATGGCATGGTTGAGAGGCACATTATTCGCGCACTGGTCCCCTACAGCAAAACGTTCTATTTTCTGGATGGCGCTGATCAGCGCGGCGCCACATACGATCTCCTCAAGGAGTTTGAAAAATATCTCAACAAAGAGCTCAAAAAGAAAACATTGCAGCTCCATTTGGTGGTCATTCCCACAGCACGGGACAGACTGCTCCCCGCTCTGGTTGAGGGCCTCGGCGATATCGCCGCTGGCAATCTAACCATTACGCCGGAGCGACTAAAACAGGTTGATTTCTCATCCCCTTTAGCTAAGGGAGTTGATGAAATCCTTGTCACCGCACCCGGAGGACCTACGATTAAGACCATTGATGACCTGGCCGGCAAAGAAATCCATGTCAGGGCGTCGAGTAGCTACTATGAAAGCCTCATGCATTTCAATGCTGAATTCAAGAAAAAGAGCAAGGAGCAAATGAAATTGGTTCTGGCCGACGAATACTTGGAGGACGAGGATCTGCTGGAGATGATGAACGCTGGTCTAATACCCAGGATTGTCATCGACAGCCATAAGGGGGAGTTCTGGAAACAGATTTTCACGGATCTGACCCTTCACCCCGACATCAAGGTCAGAACCGGTGGTCAGATCGCATGGGCGATACGCAAGAACAGTCCGGAGTTCAAGAAGGTCATCAACGGATTTGTAAGATTGCACAAAAAAGGAACGCTCATGGGAAATATCCTTTTTAAACGTTACCTTCAGGATACCAAATGGGTTCGCAATGCGCTATCCGAAGAAGAGCTTCGAAAATTCAATGAAGCGATTGAATTCTTCAGCAAGTATGCTGAGATGTATGACTTCGACTGGCTTATGATAGCGGCCCTTGCCTATCAAGAATCCCGAATCGACCAAAGCAAACGCAGCCCGGCCGGCGCTATTGGAGTCATGCAGCTTCTGCCCGGCACGGCCTCGGACAAGAATGTCAACATAACGGATATCCACGAAATAGAGAACAACATCCATGCGGGCGTCAAATACCTTCGGTTTATTGTTGACCAGTATTATGAAAACGAACCCATGGACAGACTGAACAAGACACTTTTTGCCTTTGCAAGCTACAATGCAGGTCCTGCCAAGGTCGCAAGACTTCGCAGGGAAGCCCGAAAAATGGGACTGGATCCCAACATATGGTTTCGGAATGCGGAGGTTGTGGCTGCCAAACGGATCGGAAGAGAGACAGTTCAATACGTGAGCAACATATACAAATACTACGTCGCCTATCGGCTCATTATTGATAAATTGGCCATTAAGCAAGAAGTCCAGCAGAAGATAAAGGCCAAATGACCCTGGTGTGGCGCTACACGACTTGGTTCGCAAATCTGACATTTCGAGCCCCGCGAAAGCGGGAGGATAATTCTTGGAATATGGACACGTTCAGTTAGTAAGATACCAAGGGCGGGAGAAGTCGCAGCCTCGTTGAAATTCGGAATTCAGAGGGGGTTTTGACATGGCAAATGAAGCAAAAGACCCGAAAAAGACCGAAAAACAAGAAGACACAGAAACGGCGCTAGAGATCCTCTTGAGGCTTGATGCGAAATTGCGCTTGCTTGAGAAGGCTTACTGGAGCATGGACCAAGCCGAAAGAATGCTTGTTTTAGAGACAGATGAATTGGCGATCTCAGGATACGACGTTGTACGCGAATTGAGGGGAGATTTGCAAAAGCTTTTGGACCTTGTGAAGAAGTGGGTGAAGGAGCCTCATGCCCCATCTTAATCTTTAATCCCCAACTATATTGGGAACATACAAGACATAGACATGATCATCAAAAAAAACGATTCTTATGCTTGCATACAAATCCGTCTTCCGCTACATCAGAAGACGGCAAGCACTCAACCGCAGAAGCGATCAGATAAAGGGAAGGAAATCACAGACGATGGAGAAGACAATCCTTTTGCTGGGCACCATGGATACCAAGGGCATAGAGTTTGGGTATGTTAAAGAGAGGATCATGGAGAAAGGGCATGGCGCCCTAGTCATCGATGTGGGCGTCATAGGGAACCCTCTGCTCAAACCCGACATCTCCCACGAAGAAGTGGCACAGTCTGCCGGCACCAGCCTCGAGGAGGTTATCGCACAGGGACAAGAAGGTGTGGCCATAGAGGTCATGACCAAGGGTGCAGTGGGTATTGTTCAAGGCCTTTATCGTTCCGGGAAAATAGACGGCATCCTGGCCCTTGGCGGGTCAATGGGGACGTCCTTAGCCACGGCTGTCATGAGGACCTTACCCATCGGCATACCCAAGGTTATGGTCTCCACCATGGCCTCAAGCGATACCCGCCCCTATCTTGACAATAAGGACATTGTGATGATCCCGTCGGTGGCCGATGTCGTGGGCCTAAACCCGGTGACAAAGAGGGTATTGGCCACCGCTGCCGGTGCAATTGTGGGCATGGTGACGGCAGATCCGGGACCCATCCGTTCCGACAAACCCCTTATCGGCATGACCCTGCACGGTGATCTCATGTCTTGTATGCTCGCGTGCAAAAGCATGCTCGAAGAAAGAGGATATGAGGTGGTTGTTTTCGCAGCAGTTGGGTCCGGGGGTAAGACCCTCGAGGAATTGATTGAACAGGATGTTATCAATGGCGTGTTTGATCTGGTAACCCACGAGATCGCCTGTAACCTGTACTCCGGCCTTTGCGATGCCGGGCCCTCGAGGCTGGAGGCCGCGGGAAGGAAAGGTATCCCGCAACTGGTCGTGCCGGGCAAGGTGGATATTATCAGCTTCAGCAGCGCATCGGGCATGCCGGAGCGGTTCAAGGGACGAAAGGCCTGGATGCACAATCCCAACCTGGGTGCCGTCAGGCTAAACAAGGAGGAGATGTCTCTGGTTGCCGAGACCATGGTCGAGAAGTTGAACAGGGCGGTTGGGCCGACTGGCGTGATTATCCCCAGGCGTGGACTCTCAGCTTATGGGAAGGGCTGGGAGGCTTTCTATGATGAGGAAGCCGATTTGGCCCTTTTCGATATATTGAAGAAGGGGCTCAAACCTGAAATCAACGTCGTTGAAGTGGATGCCCACATCAAAGACAGGCTCTTTGCAGAACGGGCGACAGAGCTACTGGATGAACTGATGCAGAAGCCCGGTTAGAAGGAAGAGAAATTGCTTCAGGGCGCAAAACGGGGAGATACAAAACCAACTTAGCCTGGAGTTGCCAGCCTATTTCCATACATCCTCAGGTTTGATCTGCTTCCCGTACCCGCACAGGTCATCGGCCCATAGATAGAAACGGTCGAATTGAGGCAGGTTCTTGACGTGCCATCTGACAAAGCGATGGAACGTTGTGTCCGGCTTGTTAAACACGCAAACCCTGATGCAGTTTCCGCAGCTCCCCTTGTTTTTGCTCCAAAAACGAAAACATTTTTCCGGATTGATGTACCATTTGTATAACCCGTGGTTATTGGAGACAGTCGGCCCTTCAGAAGTCGGTTCCCCTTTGCTGATGGCCTGACCGGGACAGGATTCAGCGCACCTCCCGCAGACTTCGCACATTTCCCTCGCCCCTATTTCAATGGGCCTGTCCGGAACAAGGGGCAAATCCGTGAACACCTTGCTGATCCGAACGCGGGGACCGAACTTGGGGGAGATTAAAAGGCCGTTCCTGCCAAGTTCCCCCAAGCCGGCATCGACGGCCATGGGGATACTCAAAGCCGTGTCGTTGCCGCATGGAACGGCCCTGTAACCCAGGTCTCGGATAAAGTGGGCAACTGAGGAGGCCACGTAAGCCATGGCGGAGTATCCCTTGCCGCTGGCTGCAAACTCACCATAGGTGGGAGAAGTCCGAATAAGCTGATAATTCATCTCGTGCAGCATCACGATCGCATGTTCAAATTCTTCTGCGATACCCTCTATGGGGGCATGTTCCTTCTTATAGGGGTGGAATCGGTGAGAATAGACCCATCGTGGATCCAACTTGCAGATTCCCACATCCGAAGCCCCGAGAAACACAGCGGCCTTTTTCATGAACTGGGTCATCTCCTGCGGGTCAGAAATGTTCCACTTTTCCCCGAGCTGCATCCGGTCCCTTTCCGCAATCTTTGATTGGTCCGGATACCATTCATAGAGCCCTTCATTCCCTGCTATGTTGCCGAAACCCCACCAGCGCTCTATGTACCAGGAGCCCATGGCAAATGCCCAGTCCCTGAGGGTATAGCCCTCGTCATTCTTGAATTGACGCACCCCATAATGGCTTTTGCCCATCTCCAGTATTTGAGGATCGGACCTCTCGGGATCTCTGGGCCTGGAGAACATATGGTTTCTCTGATCGAACCGGCCCACCTCGCCGGAGCCTATTTTTCTGTTGCCATCTTTTTCCATATCAAATCCTCTGTCGCAGTTCTTCTTTTTCATTTGCCCAAGGAGCGCTTATATCATGCTGGGAAAGCCGTTTCAACAAGACAGATCGCGCTGAGAAAGAAAAGACCCCATAGGGTCTGCAGGTTTTTGATGAACAAACTGATAGACGCCCTTTTTTTATGCCCCCTTTTTGTGGACAGGAAGGACCAATTCGGATAGCCTATTGATCTTTGCTGCCATTGGCTCACGTGGTCGGGCTGGTTCGGCTTGTGCTCTCTGGACTTAGGGTTGCTCGACTCGCCTCTCTTGCTGTGCTGGAATCGCGATTCGGAAACGACTACCGGGAGGATTGCAAAGGGACCTGCTTTGAATGCCCAAACAAATCTTCTCCGCTTAGCATCTTCAGATATGCCAAGAAAACGCCATACCCTTGTCCCCGTTTTATTGAGTCTGGTGATCCTCTTGCCCTGTTGTGCGGGAATCACGCTCAAGGACTACGAACCAAAATCCCAAGAGGAGGAGAGTATTAAATCCACGCTTCTTGCCTATGAAAAAGCGTGGAACAATCAAAGCAAAGCAGAGCTTTTACCGCTTCTTCATGAAGATTTCGTGATTTGGGCTGGAAAGAAGCGAAGAATCATATTCACCAAAGCCAGATACGCCTTCTATCTTCGCGACATATTTGTGAGATACCGGTACTTGACATTCGGAAGCCCGACCCTTTGGGTTAGGGAGGAGCAAGCGACCGCTCATCTTCCTGTCTCCATTGATGGTCGCACCTATCAAAGTACCTTTCGACTGGTCAAGCAAACCGGAAGGTGGTTCATCCTGGAATGGGAGCTCGGATAAGGGTTCCTTTGATCCCCCTTGCTGACAGCAATAGCCTGTTAGACTTTAATCAGGCAAAGTTGGCCAATACGGGCTGGAATGATTTCACACCAAAAAGCTCATTGTAGGGCTGGCATTTTGAGAGGAACATAAAAAAGATCTTCTTCTTGATATCCTCGCTCTCCTCGTCCAGACAATCAAAGTTCCCCCCACCCTTTGAGATGATGAGATCCGCCTCCCTGGCAAGCTCATTCACTTCTGCGGAGCACCTCCTTAATATCATACCTGGGACAGGACCATCCATGCCATTCTCAACGACTCTCACCATCTTATCCATGCCCACACTCTTCGCTTCATAAAGCGTTGCGTCATTCATGGTGGGGACACTTTTGACCACAAACACAATTTCGGGATCATGTTCCTCCCTGATCGTATCAATCAATACCTTATCAAGGATTATCTCCCCACAGTTGTCCCCAACGTAGAGCAAGAGTTTGCTCTTTTTAAGCCGTCTCTTGAAGCGCGAATAGATCTCTTCTGAGATGGGCGCTTCGAGCTTTGAAGCCATTGAATTTTCTATATCTATCGGGTTATCAGCCATCATGAAATCAATGGTGTTTCCCACTGCGGCAAGCTTCACAGCCAGAAAGAGGTGATCAGAAGACGCTTTCACAAGGCCCCTTACGTAGGAGTCAATCTTCATGATCGTTTCATTTTGTTTTGCTTTTATCTCACGAAAAGGGTCGGGATCCCCCATGGCGCTCACAATAATTTTCATGACATCTTCGATAACCTCAGGGCTTGTGATATCCCAAATCTTGCCCGTTAATGACGGTATTTCCGCGATCCTGGCATAAAGCTCCTTGGCCGTATCTTCAGCAAGACCCAGTTTTCTCATTGTTGAAACAGCCATCCTTGTCACACAAGGGAGGCAGTCCGGTTTGATATGCATAGGTTCCCTTCCTCTCATCTGAGCTGTAACAGAATGATATTTATTACGATTCAAGTGCGCTTCGCGAGAAACCCTGAAGACAGGGCGCAAACTTAGCACAATGGAGGAGAAATGGAAAGGCCAAATGTTCCACTATTCTGGCTCAGTGATGGAAGGAATCAGGCGGCCGGATGTAAATCTTAGCGACCTCATATTATTGCAGGAGATACCAAATGTTCACTGCAGAGCCGCAAGCAAGTCTTGTCAAAAACAAGGCTACATATCTCAGATTTTTGATTTAGATGATATTTTCACATGATGGGAGGAGATCACAGCTCTGACCGGCGGGGACTAGGAGCAAAAGGAACGGGTATCCTCTCCTCGAGTCCGAGTTTAGCTTTCTCACCCCAAAAGATTCGTCCACCGGATTTGCTTTTGGTTACGGAGGAAGAAACCTTTAAGTCAATAGATTGTAAGATTATTGAAGGTGCACGGTATTCTCTGCCACATACTTAATGAAAGAGGTGTTCGCCTTGCAACTGTTCCGACAAGGCTCTTGAATCGTCAGGCTGTTATAGCCGCCCCCCTGCATTGATATCCAATAACCGTTTCCTAGGAGTGAAAAACAAAAGCCGGAACCACTGAAAGTCCCGGCTTGTAAGAACAAAAATTTGGAAAGGCTACAGATTATCCCCCGGCTTCCTTTTCGAGTTCATCCAGTTTGTCCGGATCGGAAATCGCGATGTCCACCAGGGCCTTGGGAATAGCACTCTGTTCGCTTTTTTAGCGGCCAGTTCTTCTTCTTTTCTCTTCTTTTCCGCCAGCTCTTCTTCCATGGCTTTTTTTACCGCATCAATCGCAGATTGCTCGATGCCGCCAATTTCTTTGATGAGTTCTTCTGCTGCGTTCTTGTTGAGGAGATGTTTAATCTTATCTTCTTC
>SMTZ1_10005542_pt1 | contig 26250 bp, 22 predicted proteins | sample DeeMarSWOR136_30_FD_25667 | JGI IMG/M metagenome (IMG submission 25667)
CTGTGAAAAATGGCATTGACGCTCTCTCAAAGGATGTAGACATTGTGGTGATCCACGATGGAGTCCGTCCTCTGGTGACCAGAGAGATGATCGAAGAATCGATTCACTCAGCCCAGCGATTTGGGGCCGTGGTCTTGGCAATGCCGGTGAAAGAGACGATCAAGATGGCCCATGCAGATGGAACGGTTCTTAAAACCCTAGAAAGGGAATCTCTTTGGCACATCCAGACCCCTCAAGCCTTTCAGGCTCGCGTGATCAAACAGGCGTATCAAAAGGCGGCAAAGGATGGATTTTTTGGGACCGACGATGCCTCCCTGGTTGAACGATTAGGAATGAAGGTTCACATCCTTCCGGGGTCTTACACCAATATTAAAATTACCACCTCAGAAGACTTGATTCTTGCTAATCTCTTTCTTAGAATGAAGGCCCAGATGAAGCAGCGTTAACCCCTGCCTACCACAGGCAGGGCACGCAGGCTGAGCGAGTCTGTATCCCTGCTTTACAGAGCAGGGCTCGGAGAGAAGACGGATGAGGGTGGGTTTTGGATATGATGTCCATCCCTTAGTCACAGGCCGGCCATTATACTTGGGAGGGGTGGAAATCCCTTATCTTTTTGGACTGAAGGGTCACTCCGATGCAGACGTCCTCCTTCATGCGATTTGCGACGCCATGCTGGGAGCCATTGCAGAGGGGGATATCGGCAAACATTTCCCGGATACGGATGCCCAATACAGAGAGATCAGGAGTACTGTGCTGTTAAGGAGGGTGTTAGACAAGTTGAAGGGAAAAGGGTTTCGCCTCCTCAATCTTGATGCTACGATTGTCGCCCAAAGCCCAAAGCTCATCGATTTCATCCCCCGGATGGTGAAAGAGATTGCAGGGGTTCTAGAAATCGAACCAGAAAGGGTCAATGTAAAGGCCACGACCTCTGAAGGATTAGGGTTCACTGGCAGAGGAGAAGGAATCGCTGCTTATGCCGTGGCCTCGGTTGAGGAAGGCGTTTAAGCACCAAGGACGAGCTCTGTACAGACGTAAGAAATGAAAGTTTATGTCGAAGGGTAGGGGTGCAAAGATGCCGGTTTGGTCGATAGGTTGTGCTGTTGGTAAAAAAATTCACCTAACCTTCTCACTGTATGCCCTGCCTACCGGCAAGTACGCAAACTGGTCTCCTGAGCCTAACCCTTAGACCAATGTTGATTTCCGTGGTCCGAGAGTGACACATGAATTCAGGTGTTAGGGTCCGATTCGCTCCTGCCCCTACCGGTCTTCTCCATATCGGAAATGCTCGGACTGCTCTCTTCAATCATCTCTTTGCAAAACGCCACCGAGGAACCTTCATCCTACGAATAGAGGATACAGACACGGAGAGGTCAGCCGACATCTCTATTGAGCACATCCTTGAAGACTTGCGATGGCTTGGAATTCAATGGGAAGAAGGCCCTGACCGGGGAGGACGCGTTGGCTCTTATCGACAATCTGAACGCCTCTCCCTCTATGTTGATCATGCAGAAGGCTTGCTTCGAGAGGGCCAAGCCTACAAATGTTACTGCTCTCCTGAAAGACTGGAGTCTCTCCGGAAAGAACAGCTCTCAAAGGGAAAGATGCCTCGATACGATGGGCGATGCCTCTCCCTTTCCGAAGGAGAGATCTCAAGAATGGAATCGGAAGGCCAGCGCCCGGTCCTCCGATTTCATGTGAAGAGAGGCTCGATCATTTTTGAAGACATTGTCCATGGGAGGATGAACTTCGATGCAGAGGGAATCGGCGACTTCATCATCCTCCGGTCGGACGGGATGGCAGCTTATAATTTTGCCTGCGTCATTGATGATCATCACATGCAGATTACTCACGTGATTCGAGGGGACGACCATCTCTCCAACACCCCACGACAGATTCTGGTCTATCAGGCTCTGGCTTGGCAGCCCCCCATCTTTGCTCACCACCCTCTCATCCTCGGTTCAGACCGATCTCCGTTGAGCAAGCGTCACGGTGCCACTGCTGTCTCCCAATATCGAGACGAGGGATTCCTGCCAGAGGCCCTTCTGAATTACCTCGTGCTCTTAGGCTGGACTCCTCCTTCCGGAGAGGAGGTTCTCCCTATGGAAAGAATTATCGAGGAATTTTCCCTCTCTGCCCTATCGAGAAATGCTCCCATCCACTCCCGGAAAAAATTGGAGTGGCTGAATAGCATCTATCTACGAGAAAAAAATGAGGATCAGCTTTCCGAACTGTTGCTTCCTTATCTCGTAAAGGCAGGCGTTCCCATCCATCAGATCGATCAAAATTACCTTAAACAGATTTCTTGAGGAATATTTGGGTATCTTCTTCGATGAAAAATTCTTCTTTGAGGATGAAGCTCGAGCGGTGCTCTCTGATCCCAAAAATCGAGAAGCCCTCCCGTGCGCCCTTCACGTGTTCGAGTCCTTCCCTGAAATAACGACCGATGGGTGGCCGTCCTTGCTTTCTCAACTGGAAGAAGAAACTGGGCGGAAGGGTAAAAACCTCTTTTCACCCCTGCGGGCAGGGATCACAGGGAAAATGAAAGGGCCCGAACTGGCAAAAACAAAGGATTGCTCGTCGATTGCAAATGGCGCTAGAGCTCTCTTAAAGAGAGAATTTCGAATTTCGAAGCACGAATTTCGAAACAATTTCAAATGACCAAAGCACTAAACGCGAAACTGGAAAATCAGAAAAGTTTTGAAAATTAGTTGATTGGAACCTGGGATTGGTTTCGGATTCCGGAATTCGAACTTCGGATTTGAGGGTTACTATATGGCTCTTCGTATCTACAACACGATGACAGGAAAGAAAGAGGATCTCGTTCCACTCCAGGATCAACGAATTGGGATGTATGTGTGCGGGGTCACGGTCTATGACCTCTGCCACATTGGCCATGCCCGGTCCGCGGTCGTATTCGATGCGATCTATCGCTATCTAAGATACCGCGGATATGAGGTGACCTTCGTTCGAAACTTTACAGACATCGATGACAAGATCATCAAACGGGCCAATGAAGAGGGGGTGGATTGCAAAGCCATTTCTGAAAAATATATTGATGAGTTTAATATCGATATGGGGAAGTTCGGTTTGGAAAAACCACAGTTCGAACCGAAAGCCACCGAACACATCCCAGAAATGATTAAGTTAATTTCAATCCTGGTTGAGAAAGGATATGCCTATCAGAGCCGCGGCGATGTCTTCTTCGCTATTGAACGATTTAAAGATTATGGAAAACTCTCCAAGAGAAACCTAGAAGAGATGCAGGCAGGCGCCCGGGTCGAGATCGACGAAAAGAAAGAGAATCCTCTTGACTTCGCTCTCTGGAAGGCGAGCAAACCTGGAGAGCCCTTCTGGGAGAGCCCATGGGGAAAAGGGAGGCCGGGCTGGCATATCGAATGCTCCGTGATGAGCCAGAAATATCTCGGTGAGACGCTCGACATTCATGGAGGGGGAAAAGACCTTGTCTTCCCTCACCATGAGAATGAAATCGCCCAGTCCGAGGCTGCTACAGGTAAACCTTTTGTCCGATACTGGATTCATAATGGCTTTGTAAATATCAATAAAGAAAAGATGTCGAAATCTCTGGGGAATATCTTGACACTTAAAGAGATCTTTAAGGATTGGCGTCCAGAGGTACTCCGGCTTTTCCTCCTCTCTCACCATTATCGAAGTCCTGTAGACTTCTCATTGGATAATCTCTCGGAAGCCAAGACGGCATTAGATCGATTCTATACAACATTAGGGCAGATTCAGGAAGAACTGAAGAAACCTATTTCTCCACAGGCCCCTCCCCTTCCCTCCTCCTCGAGCGGGGAGGGCTTGCCCCGTGGAGTCATGAAAGATACTCCACAGGGTAAAGGTGGGGGCGTGTCTGTAATCGAAGGCTGCCATCAAGCCATTGAATCCTTCCAGGCCCGCGTCGAAGAGGCCATGGATGATGATTTCAATACGGCTCAGGCTCTAGGATATTTTTATGATCTTCAAAGACATCTGAATAGCCTTTTAGACCTTTCAAAAGGCAGTCGAACCGAAGCGATCATCTCAGCGCTAGAACAGGGTTTTAATCACTTCAAAAAAATGGGATGGATATTCGGGCTTTTCCAAGGAGATCCGGAGAAATATTTAATGGATCAGAGACAGGAAGGGCTTAAAAAACTAAGTCTTTCAGAGGAACAAATTCTTCGAGCCATTGAGGAGAGAAATTTAGCCAGAAAAGGAAAAAATTGGGAAAAAGCTGATGGGATTCGAAAAGATCTTTTATCCAAGGGAATCGTTCTGGAAGACACGGCTTTCGGCACCACCTGGAAAATCAAATGATCAACCGCATAGCGCAGAGGGCAAAGCGCATAGCGTTTACATTTTACCTCTTGACATCCTCATCTTAATTCCGCAATTCGCAATTCACCATTGAAAGTCTTATTCCCTTTTTAGCCAACGGATTAATGCGTTCAACTGCGTCGTGAGATAGGAAACCATGATGATCAGAATCACCAACAGAAATGTATTCGTATTGACGATCCATAAAATGTTCATCTCCACCCCTCCGTTATTCCTGAATGGTTATCCGTTATTCGTCTGTAGTTGGTCGTCCATCATTCTATTTCCCTTCCAGTATGACGACGACTTTATCTCTTGTCAAGGTTTAAAAGACAATAAAACAAACGGATTATTGCCTGGGAAAATAGCTAAATTTTATGGATCCAGCTTTTCAAAATTTTAAAGCGATTTCAGGAGGAACCACAAGAAAAGGAAGAGCAACAGGGCGGCTGCTGAAACTGAAAAAATATGGATAGGGCTATCGATCTTATCCAGAAGGCCGGGTCCAAGATTGGTGCGGTCAACTTTATGGTTCATATTAGAAGGAATTTTGTTGGTGATAGAGAGGTCTTGATCGGTTTCGGCACCATGTGTAACCTTCCCTACGGGTTCAGGAGGGATTTCTTTATCAAGGCCGAGGATATTGCTAGGTTGCGCAATCATAGTATAACTATCGGTAGCAAAAAATGTGCCTAAAACGCAACGAATAAGATAGATCCCTGTAACTTTCGGATAATCCTTAATAATCATTGGCACCGCTACCGGTGAAAAAAAATTGACGGAGGAGAAAATTGGATAAAAATTTCAAGGAAAGGCACAATCTTGTAACCCTCCGTCTCATGGTGGGGGCGATGTGAATTTCAAAAGGCAGCCCGCAAGAATTGCGGTTACGACTTCCCTTCCAGGCGGATCACGCTTAGCCTCGCTCCAGTCGATCTTCAATTTAAAAGAATTCGGAACGAAGAGGTATTTGAAAGAATTAAATTATGGTTTTGTTCAACAGACCGAAAGGGATAGAAGATTTTTTGTTAACCTTTCTTCATTTTTAAAAATGGAGTTAATATAATACCTGTAAAACTGAACATCGCACAGAGTAGGAAAGCCATCTGATAGCTCTTAGTCACATCGAATATGTAGCCAGCCAGTAATGGCCCCACCGCACCTCCAATGGCAACGCCAATACCAATAACTCCGAAAATCAAACCATGGGATCTTAATCCAAATAGGTCTGCGACGAGGGGAGAATGTGATACAGCACATCCCCCATAGGCAAATCCAAAAATACCCGTTATCGAAAACAACATCCATGCCGTCTTTGCTGGTACCAGCCAGATCAAGGCCGCTGACATAAGAATAAAGCCAAGAAGCAAAGATTGCCTACTTTCAAAGATATCACCTGCTCTGCCCAACATAACTTTTCCGAGAATACCTAAACCCCCAATTATAGCTAAAAGGTTGGCAGCACTAACGGCTGACATTCCCAACCCAATAGCATGGGGTACAATATGGACCATGATAGTAAACACGCAAAATCCATAGCAGAAAGCCGTAGCGAAAAACACCCAGAATCGGGGAGTATAAACCGCTTCTTTCAACGAAAATCCATTACTTCTTAGATCCAACCGGCTTTGTTCTATCTGATTTCCACCGTAGGGTACTTGGCCGACCTGAATTGGATCTCTCTTAATGAACTGAGCAAATAGAACAACAATTAACAAAACGATGCTACCTAAAATGGCGTAAGATACACGCCAGCCGTAAATAGCAATAAACCGACTGGCCACCGGTGGACCGATCAATGCCCCCACTCCACTGCCAGCTGCAACAATTCCCGTCATCAACCCTCTTCTCTTGAGAAACCATCTTGCTACAGTTGACAATAGTGGTATAAAGGAACCACTCATCCCAGCACCCACTAATATTCCGTAAAATAGATATAGATGCAAAACAGTGTTTATTTGTGACATTAGAATAAAACCCAGACCCAAGAGTAGGCCGCAAAAGGTCATCACCACCCGAGGGCCAAACTTATCTGTAAGCGCCCCCATCGCAACGGTCAGCAAGCCATTCATAATGGAAGCAAGTGAGAACGCACCTGATGTCACGGCTCTTGTCCATCCAAACTCATTCAGAACCGGTTTAAAAAAGACCCCAAAGGCATAATATACAGCCCACATTGTCGACATAATAAGTAAAGAAGCTCCCACGACGAAATAGCCATAAAAAAATCGTGATTCATTCCCAAAAGATTGCGTCACTCTTTTGCTAGCCATAGTAAACCTCTTCCCGTTTGTCTTATCTCATAAATCATAATCTTTTTCAATCAGATTTAATGTAATAAGTTCGAAGTCCCTTTATACTTTTTGGCTGAGATTTTTACTTGTCGGACTGTCATCATTCTGATATAAATAAACCCCATGTTAGCGCGGGTTTTGAGCAGCTCGGTTTTTGGAATTGATGCCTATATGGTAGAGGTGGAGGTGGATATCGCTCAAGGCCTTCCTGCCTTTGCTACGGTTGGGCTTCCAGAGGGTGCGGTTAAAGAGTCAAAAGACAGGGTTAAGGCAGCCGTCAAGAATTGCGGTTACGATTTTCCTTCCCGGCGGATTACAGTTAACCTCGCTCCAGCCGATATCAAGAAAGAGGGCGCCGCCTTCGACCTTCCCATGGCCATTGGCATTTTGGCTGCTACAGAAGTAGTTCAGAAGAGAAAACTCGATCAATTTTTTATCTTGGGTGAGCTCTCTCTCGATGGGCAGGTGAAGCCCATTAAGGGGACCCTTCCGATTGCCGTGGCTGCAAGGGATGCAGGTCTCCGCGGGATTCTACTTCCGAGAGGAAATTCCAGAGAGGCTGCGGTCGTCAAGGGAATAGAAGTCCTGTCTTTGGACAACCTCTCCGACTGCGTCGAGTTTCTGAATGGAGCTCTTCATATCGACCCCGTGGAAGTCGACCTCGACGAAATCTTTAGAACAGAGCAAAACTACCCGGTTGATTTTAACGATGTGAAAGGTCAGGAGCATGTGAAGCGATGCCTGGAAGTAGCAGCTGCTGGTGGCCATAACGTCATCATGATCGGCCCACCAGGTTCTGGAAAGACAATGCTTGCAAAACGCCTTCCGACGATCCTGCCGGATATGAATTTCGAAGAGAGCCTCGAAACAACAAAGATTCACAGTGTCATGGGATTGATTCCAGCGGATAGCTCACTCATCGTCACCCGTCCCTTCCGCAATCCTCACCACACCATCTCCGATGCAGGATTGATCGGAGGGGGACAAATCCCAAAACCAGGAGAAGTGAGTCTATCTCACCATGGTGTCCTCTTCTTAGACGAACTACCGGAGTTTAAAAAGAATGTCTTAGAGGTCATGCGTCAGCCTTTGGAAGAAGAGAGGGTTACTATATCTCGCGCAGCAACCTCCCTTACCTACCCTGCCCGGTTTATGCTGGTTTCTGCCATGAATCCCTGTCCCTGTGGTTACTATAGCGATCCCAATAATGAATGTATCTGCACCATACCCCAGATTCAACGCTATCGATCAAAGATCTCTGGCCCCTTGATGGACCGCATCGATATCCATATCGAGGTCCCTGCTGTGAAGTACCGGGACCTGGCTAGCCGTGCTTCAGGAGAGTCTTCCCGGGAGATCAAAAAGCGGGTCGATCAAGCCAGAAAAATCCAACTTGAACGATTCAGAGGGATGAAGATCTACTGCAATGCCCAGATGACCAATCGGCATATCAAGAAGTATTGCCAGATTGATGAAACCAGTCAGAGGTTATTGGAGACGGCCATCGATAAGTTCGGATTGAGCGCAAGGGCTTACACAAGGATATTAAAGGTGGCTCGGACGATTGCCGATCTAGAGGGCCAAGAAAATATTCTGCCAGCTCATCTCTCAGAAGCCATCCAGTACCGAAGCTTAGATAGAAATCTCATCGCATAAAAGACAAGGGGTTCATGATCAATCAGTCAAAATGAAATTCATCACACCGGTCTTACTGCGTCTCCTCAGATGATCCCGGGAGTTGACATACCAATAAATTGTCGAACCAGATGTGTTAGACACCACATTTCTGACAGCCGACCACTGCCTTGGTGTGAGGGTCACTGCAAACGTTCCCCCATTGTCTGTAGGGTCCGTATCAACAAAGCTCACGTACCTCTTCCTCGTAGTGCGGAGCGTGAAGTCGGGATTGTCTCCAAACCAGACCGTGAACCTCTTGGCGCAATTATTCTCCCAGGAGATGGTGGGGAGGGTTGACTTCGTTGTATCCACAATCTGAGGATTCCCGACCGGGAGGGGCCCGTCAATGATAAAGGAGAAGATCCTGCTTTCCACCTTTGTTCTGTCTGTTCTCGTCCCCACCACCTTCCAGTAGACTGTGCCGCCGGTGGACCCGGGAAGGCGAAGCAACGCATTCCACGGCCGGGCTCCAATTTGAAGCTCGTTAACCCCATATCTTCCTCTAACCACTTTGGAGACTTCTGTAAAATCCTGTGAGGAGAATTGAATCTTAAGGGGTCTAAACGCTTCGCTGGGATCCCAGCGGAACAAGGGCCGATTGAAAGAGGAGCAGGCAGTGAAATTTGTCCCATCTGCAGGTTCGAGCAAATCGATGAACAGAGGGGGACCGGCGACGCCAGTTCCGCTCAAAGCCACAGTGACAGGGTTCTCATCCGGATCATTAGAAGGTATGTTTGAATTGCTGGTAAAGGTGCCTTCCGAAGTTGGTTGAAAACGATAGATCAGTGTACACTTCTGCAGTGGCGCAAGGGTCTTCCCTGAACAATTGTCCAATCTCTTGGTAAAAGGAAGAGCAGGATCGGTAATCGTGCCAAGGACGAGATTTCCATTCCCGTTATTCGTTATGTTCACTATTTTTTCGCGATACGACCCTATGGTTGGATTCCCGAAGTTTACATTCACGGGAATGACTGAAATGTCAGGGACCGAGTACCTCAATAGGACTCCCCTTCCATTTAACCCATCAACATCTTGTCCTACTGCCCACCCATCATTCGAGGCGATCATGTGAAGACCGAATAGTCCCCAATCTGTTCCTGCATCCGGAGGGATGACGGATGTCCACTTTGTACCATCGTAATGGAGCAGAACCCCCGTATGATTCGCGAAGTCCTGCCCGACAGCCCAGCCATCCGTAGGAGAAACAAAGTGAACGCTGGACAGGGCCCAATCCGCACTCACATCAGGAAGATCAGGCGGAAGAACTGCCGTCCAAACTCCATTCCTGTAATGCAGGATAACCCCTCTATTGTTTGCTAAATCCTCGCCCACAGCCCATCCTTCAGTCGAAGAGGTGAAATGGACGCTTGACAGTAACCAACTTGCATCTGGAAGATCGGGAGGAGTGATCGATGTCCAAGCCCCATTAGCAAAACTGAGCAAAACTCCCGTGTTATTTATGAAATCCCCTCCCACAGCCCATCCTTGGGTGGAAGAGGTGAAGTGAATACCAAAGAGTTCCCAGTCTGTACTAACGGGCGGAAGAGGATATAAAGGCCACCAAACACCGTTTAGGTAACGAAGTAAAACTCCTGTACTAGCAAAAACATCTCGTCCTATTGCCCATCCTTCTGTAGAAGACGTGAAGTGGGCCCCTGAAAGTTCCCAATCTGTGCTGACGCCTGGAGGGGGAACAGAAGTCCATGCTCCACTGGTATGACGGAGCAGGACCCCTCTTTTATTTACGAAATCAGTTCCCACAGCCCACCCCTCAGTAAGTGAAGGAAAGTGGACGCTGCGAAGGTCCCAATTTGTGCTTACCGAAGGGGAAGAAATGTGCATCCATTCGCCGTCCGAATAGAACAGTAGAACACCTTCCTGATTAAAAAAATCATTTCCTATGGCCCATCCTCTGTTCGAGGAGGTAAAGTGAATACTTTCAAGCCCCCAATCTGAACTTATCGTTGGCAGGGTCGAAGGATCAACCACTGACCACTGGCCATAGACAGAGGTATTTGAAAAAAGGAGAATGACAAAAAAGATTCCCAGCAAAAGTCCCTTACTTTTCAACTTCGATCCCGTACGTCCCACAAGACATCTCCGATAATCCTTTAAATTTTAAATAGATTCTTATACAAAAAACAGTTTATGTCAATCCCAAGATTGTTTTTGAAAAGGAACCTCGGTTGACTAAAAGCGATTCGAACTCCATGATTTTCCTCCATGACCTTCCTCCGAAGGCAGGCTCTCTTTCCGCTTTATGGCTTACAGATTTTTTTGAAGTTGCAACGGAGGCTCACCCTTTCATCCTCAACCTTGCTAAAGTGCTCCTCCTCCATTGGAATGTTATTCTCAATGTCTCCTAAGAGGGACTGCATGTCCTTTATGCTTCCTCTGATGTAACCCTTGATACTTCCAATCTCGGTTTGGGAGGTAGTGAACCAGTTAGACTTATTAAAAAGAAGGTTGAATTCGATAATCTTAAGATGTTCTGGAGGGATCTTCCATTTTCCGATGGCGTAGAAGGCATAACAGCTTAGCTGAACCGGAAGGTCTTCGGAGATACTTCTCCCTGTCTTCCAGTCATAGATATAAATATCTTCTCCTTCTCTGATGGCGCAGTCAATAGCCAACATGATCTTCACATCATCCAGATAAAAGGATGAAAACTCCTCCACTTCCAGCCATCCTTCCTTTTGATGGGATTTCAAGCCAGCATAAATATCCGAGGCATAGAAATTTCGGAGGCAGGCCTCGACATTCTGTGCTGTCTCCCTCCACTGCTCATCCGTCACCACGATACCGTATTCATGTTCAAAAAGAGCACAGGTCTTGGGATTCTTTAAATAGTTTTTCTCCCTCGAAGAACGGAATTCAGCCCTCATCTGATCGAGTGTAACGGAAACAATCTCCTCCACAGGAAGGACCCTGATCCCCCTTCTGATATTATTGAGGCTTCTGTGGATACACTCATGGACCTTCTCTCCTGCCCAGACCTGCCGGTTCTTAAGATTCTTCAGAATATAAATCTGTCTTGTTCTCTCAGGCGCATCCTCAAGCCATCCGTTCCAGTACCCGTAATACGCAAACCAGTACTGCCTGGGACAGGTTCTGAAGATCTCGTCTCTCGTTTTCGACCAAGAAAACTCATTCTTGAATTCAGCCATCCGACCACTCATGTGAAAAAAGTTTTTGGCGCAATATCCCTAGAAAAGATCCTAAAACTACTGCAGCTATGGGAATGACGATTTTGTACCAATTTGCCATGATAATATTATAGGGCCGTCAGATTTTCTCTACGTATTTTTTTAAACCTCGGGCAAAAAGTCAATTTGCGATGAGGATTAGGTCTATTTTATTCGAATCCCCTTCATTCCCCGCATGATTCCGCTTATTGAACTAAATAACCTTCAACGATTATTGAAGGACTACCGATCCCTTCAGTCGAGTGGCTAAGCCGCGGATGACCAGGAACTCCAGAGGCCAGCATCCGAGGACAAGAAAGAGAGGAGGAAAGGCCTCTGTTCTGAAATGCCATAATCTTGCTGTAGCTCCCATCCATTCACTGATCCCTCCCATGATCCACGCAGCCAATATCAAGCTCAGAAGTTGCGTAAAAGGGATTCGGGCTTGCATCAGGATGGCGAAGCCCGCCAGTGAGATGTAGTAAATCCAGAAAGGTTCATTGGGCTCAAGCTTCCATTTGAACTGTTCGGATCCTTTTTCAGGCATCCCTTGATTAATGAAGCATGTATCTTGAATTCCAGACTCCTGTTTCTTCTTCCATGCTTCAGGAGCTGGACGGTACTTCGCGTACTTCAAGTGATCCTGTAAAGCAAGAGTGACGAGAAGGGTAGCCAATAAGGCAAGGATCATGAGCACATTCAATGGAGGATCTCTTAAGCTTTTCAATCTATATTGAATGATCCTGGAGATTCCCTCCATGGTGACGGCTGCAAGGGACCATGAAAAGGCGGCAAAGATGAACGTACAGTCGTAACACCATAGATCGGAAGTGATTCCAATGGCCTGAGTTAAAAAACCGATGACAAATCCGAAGAGGATAAGGCCGACAATGTGTACGGTGCAAATTGTAAAAGCCGTTACCATGGAGCCAGCTAATACGGCGGCAAAAAAAGCCATGAGATAACCGGTCAGGTAGCTGGTGTATCCTTCCAGAACTGCAGAGACGAGTAGCAATGCTGAAAGACCTAAGAGGAGGAGGATCTTAAACAGATTCTTATCGTTCTTTTCCATCTATGGCCTCCTTCTCGACTTTCTCAGCCTGTGCTCTGTTCTGAAAAAGAGAGGCAGAATGGGAAGAATGAGCCATCGAAAGAACCTGAAAACGATGCTCATTGCCTTGCGAGGAAAATAATCCTCGGCAAAGATAAACGTCGCCATGAAGCTGTGGCTTAGAACCCACCACTCTTCTGCCAGGGCGAGGATATCCGTCAAAAAAGGATGGACATTTTTCCAAGGATGATAGGGCGTATCGTCCCCAATCAGGTCTATTTTACCTTCAGGAGAACCGAACTCACGGACCCCAATCTTCATAAAACGGCTCTTTAGGGGATTCAAACCCATCTTTTGCGCCCCTACCCAATCGACGGCTACTATCTTTTCTCCTCCGATGAGGGTCTTCGTCAGGTTCGGCCTGACATCGGAGATGACGCCCATAGGGCCGTCCGCACTGATGAAGGCATCGATGAGTCCGTAATGGACAGGAAAGTGTTTGAGAGACTCTATGGTTGGCCAGTCGAACTCCCTCTTCTTGTGATATTCAAGAAGCTTGTTTTCCAAAGGAAGGGTCCCATAGATGTTCTTGAGGGCGAGCGTATAATAAGAGAAACTATGGGTCTTATTCTTAGCAAAAGATATTCTGAAGTCCGCGTCACGCCAGGTCCGTCCCACATAGTGGCGACCAAAGGGACCCCCGTAGTCAAACTCCTCCATCTCCTGGGTCAAGTCACAAATCCTATAGTTTTTACCTTGATAGCCCACATACTTTGCCACTTCCTCTACTTCCCTCTTCTCAAAATAGAGGCCATAGGTATTTCTCGATTCGACGAGGGCTAACCTTGTATACCCTCTGTCATGGAGTTTATTAAGAAGATACTCAACGAGTTGACAGTCCGTATATGTACTTTCGTCAATTTTGTTATAAGTCATCATGAAGTTCGGTTTCACCGCAATAAGAAAATCTTCTTTCTTCTTGCCAGAGTCCTTCCATTTTCTTTCCAAAATGTCGTAGAAACCCGTTTTTTCAAGAACTTGACCCAATGCCCTGAATTTATCTTCATCATGGATACAGGCAACCTTTGTCTTTTCACTACCGATGCACATCTCCCGGTATTTATCTTTCTCAATCTTAAACTTCAGGAACGCGGCCCGTGTGGGCTTTCAGATAGAGGTAAAGGGTCAGGAGGAACAGAGGAAAATCGGAAATGAAAATGGCGAGATGGGCAAAGATGCCTCTGGAATAATAAAATGTGAACGCGCTAAGAGAAGAGGCAAGCTTGGAAAGAATGAGAGGGACGATGACCGACCTGTTTTTCCGAATGTCTTTTGAGGCGACATAGGAGCAGGCCGCAATGGTCATCATCATTGAAAAGCTGAGAAAGACCCAGAAGTATTCCGCAGGGGTAGCCTGGGCATTCACCTTCCCATGAGGAAGTTCCCACCCCAACCATTTGAAGAGAGGGTTTCCGCCCACGAACCACAAAAGGATCGGGCTTTCACTCAGCCTATCGATCGCTTCGAGGGTAAACCAGGGGAAGAGGAGAAAAACGTAGCCCACAACTAAAAATAGAATGGAATAAATCCTCATCAAATGGGTCAGATATTTTTCACTTGTGGTATAGTCCTCCATTCCGGTCATCCTTTCATGAAAAGTCTCTTTCTCGTTTTTTCTCTCGTTTGTATCCCCCAATGTATCCCCCAAACAAAAACACAAAACCCCACTCTCTTCAGAGAAATGGGGTCTAATCTCTTTCGCAGATCATGTCCCCCTCTTTGCTAAGGGTTAATGACCAATGGCCCAAATAACAACTGAAGTGTATTAAATTACGAACAGGCTGTCAATGAGAATTCTCATGAGAATTTCTTCTTCTTGATAGGTTTTTCGGGGACGGTTCGTGTTATCCTTTGAAATAACACATAGAGGTGAATCATTTTGGAAGTCAGAGATAAACTTCGGGGCCACCTCAGGCAAGGAAGTTCATGGTATCTATTTACCATTTTAGGTGATGAAGAATCAGATCGAAGACCTCAAGATTCAACATGCTAAGAGAGATCAGGCGGGCCAGGTGATTCGGTTAGTGGAAAAGTTCTTATGAGCGCTGCGTTCAATTTCGTCAAAATCTTTTCTGAGGTCAGCGAACATCAACCACAAGTGGTCTCTTTTTTTCTTCCTGCATCCCTAAATTCCTCCAACAAGTCCTCAACGCTTTCCATTTCTCCATCCATCCAGTACCGCTTTATTTCTGCACAATAGGGCGCATGAATCTCCAAGAGACCCATCGCTAAGTCCTTTTCGGGCTATCCACAGCAAGATCTGCCCTCAGGTCTTTCGCAGGGCATAGGATACTCCTTTTCTCGACTCATGAGATTCGATATGCTGTTTCTCAACGCCATGTAAGCCCCTTTCTTCACTTGGCTAGCAAGATCTGTCGCTTCCCGAATCTCTTCATCGGAGATCCCCGCCGCCTGCGCTTTTCCAAAGTAATACTCAAAGCAGGGAATACAGTTCGCCGCTGTGGCCGCTCCTATACACGTGGGAATCTCTGTTTTCTCATCCATGGCTTTTTCCTCCCTTATCTTAGATTTCACTTATTAGACGAAAATGGTCATCAAAAGGTTACACCGTCAGCTTAAAATTTTTATCAGGATGCGTTGCGGTTGAGTTTGTCTATAGAGCGATGAGATCTACATTTTTGACAAATTATTGTAATATGCTATCTTAATGATGAGTCCAGCCATGAAGAACAAAACCAACAAAGAACTTCTCAAACAGGTCGAGGAGATGCGCGCGGCCATTGCTGAACTGCAGTCCTGCAAAGAGGAGCAAGAATCGGTCGCCGGTGAATTGAAGGAATCCGAGGCCAAGTTTCGTACCCTTGCGGAAAAATCAGTAGTTGGGATCTATCTGATACAGGATGATCTCCTCAGGTATGTAAACCCGAAGTTTGCAGAGATATTTGGTTATGAAGCGGATGAAATGATCAACCACTTAGGAGCGACAGCGATCGTCTTTCCTGAAGATCGGCCCTGGGTGGAAGAAAATATCAGAAGGCGAATATCCGGAGAGGTGGAGTCTGTCCATTCCCAATTCCGTGGGCTGAAGAAAAATCAGGAACTCGTCCAGGTAGAGGTCTACGGCTCACGGATTGAACATCGCGGGCGCCCTGCCGTGTTAGGCACCCTGATTGACATTACCGAGCGAATACGTGCTCAGCGTGATCTCGAAAAGCAGCTGACGATCTTCCAAGGCCTCTATGCCTTGGCAATGGCTATGATTACCGAGCGCAGCCTTGACGAGAATTTGAGTCTGGTCGTTCAGAAAACCAGAGAGATCCTGGGCACAGATACCTCTTTCATTGCACTCCATGACGAAAAAACAGATGAACTTCGCTGGCATATCTACTCAGGTCTCGTGACGGAGAAATTTAAGAGATTGCGCGTGCCTATGGGGCGCGGACTGGCAGGGAGGGTCGCTCAAAGCGGCAAATGGATTATTGTAGAGGACTATTTCAAAGAGATAGGAGCCGATGTCAATGGCATCACACGTGCGGAAGGTCTGATCTCCGGCATTGCTGTGCCGATTCAGATAGGTCAAACCAATTACGGAGTTCTCTTTGCTTTTAACAGGACTAAGTCCCATTTCCCGAAGACGGATCTGGACACCCTGCTTCTATTCGGGAATCTTGCCGCTGTTGAGATTGCTCGTAAGCGTGCCAAAGAGAGGCTTCAGGAGAGTGAGGAAAGCTACCGAAAGTTGTACGAAGAATCCAAAAGACGGGAAGAGCTTTACCTCTCTTTCCTGAACTCATCCGCTGACGCGATCATGATTTACGACTCGGAGGGGAAAGCCCAATATGTGAGTCCGTCTTTTACCCGCGTCTTCGGATGGACCGAGGAAGAGGTCAAACGTGGGGAAATTCCCTTTGTTCCTGAGTCTGAGCGAGATTCTGAAGCGATCCTGTTTGACCAAGTGGTTCGAGAAGGGATGGCAATCAGAGGCTTTCAGACCCAACGGAATGCAAAAGACGGGAGTACTCTGGATGTGAGCATCAGTGCATCCTGTTATCACGATCATAAGGGTAATCCCGCAGGGATGTCCGTCATCCTTCGGGACATCACCGTGTTCAAATCCCTTGAGCGTGCCAGGCGACGGGCTGTTGATCACCTGTCTCACGAATTGCTGACCCCTTTGGTCATTATGCAAGCCTCATTGCAGCAAATGAGCCGGGATAACCTGCCCCAACCCCTTAGGGAACAGAAGATAGAGAGAATTCAACGGCATCTGGATCGCCTCAGAGATTTACAGGTCATCATGCAGGAGATTGTCGTTCCACAAAAATATGAACCTGAGCCTCTCCAGGTGGATTCAGCCATCCAGAAGACCATCGATGCTCTCCGCAAGGAAATCTCTCATCGGCAAGTCACTTTACTCACGAAGCTGGAGGCAATCGAAACGGATGTGATTGATCCCAAAATGCTTGCAAAGATCCTCCGAACCGTGGTCAAGAACGCCGTGGAAAACACCCCCGATGGGGGCGAAATCATCATTTCCTTAACCCAACACCCTTCAGGCACGCTTTTGCAGGTTCAGGACCACGGAGTGGGGATTCTGCCAAGCGATAGAGAGTTCATCTTTCAAGGCTTCCATCACACTCAGGAAACCGAAGAGTATTCCACCAAGAAACCCTTTGACTTTGAAGCTGGCGGGAAGGGCTTGGAACTTATGCGACTGAAGATTCTTTCTGAGGAAGGGGCTTTTGATATTTCCTTTGAAAGCAGTAGATGCCGTTACCTCCCTTCCCATCTCGATCATTGCTGTGGCAGAATATCGTCCTGTCCTTATATCAACGGCTTAGAAGGATGCAAGCGATCCGGCGGAACGACTTTTTGGGTTCTCTTCAAACGGCCCCATCACTAGGGGTGGAAGCAGAGAATAAGAATCTTTATGAATAGCTGATCTTCTTACCAGGTGGCGGGACGGGAGAGTTTGCCTTTAGAGCGGGGCCAACGCTCTTTGATCTGACGCATCCTTCTAGAGCGCATGGAGAAGTTGAGGCCGAGGGCTGTGAGCCAGTTGGTTCGCGGTGCATGGAACATCCTTCCAAAGATAGTTCGCGGTGCCGCGCAGTATTTCCTTGCCCAGAGAAATCCCTCCTCGAGTTCTTCCGGCGTCATGTGAAGAGGCCTAAAAAGTACGTGAGAGACATCGTAAAGTCTCCAATCCCTGGCCTCCGGGAGTAATCTCCCTTCCCTCTCGAGCCTAACTCTAAACCTTGAAGCGGGATACGGGGTCAGGATCGCAAAGACAGGTACCTGTATGCCCGTCTCTTGGATAAAATCGATCGTCCGACAAAAAACATCTTTTCGATCGCCATCATGACCAAAGACGAATGCCCCCTGGATGATCATTCCGTGATCATGGAAAATTCGAATATATTCTCTCATTCGGTCTGCTCGCATCCATGATTTATGAGAAGCATCCAAATTAGTCTGCGAAAGTGATTCAAAACCGACAAGAACCTCAATGCAACCCGATTTCTCAGCAAGTCTCATGACTTGTCGGTCTTGAGTCATAGCTACGGAAGCAAAACTTCCCCACTTAATTTTTAGAGGCATGAGAGCTCGGAACAGCTCCTTCGCATAATCCGTGTCGCCAACGATGTTGTCGTCTACAAAAAAAACCGCCTTTGAACTCGATCTCTCAAATGATACTTCAAGATCGGCAAGAATCTCCCCCACCGGCCTGAGCCGATATTGATGGCCAAAAAACGGCGTAACAGAGCAGAATTCACAGTTGTGTGGGCAACCCCGTGTGGCCTGTACAGAATGAATAAACCTGGATTGCTTGGGATGGAGGAGGTCGTAGCGAGGCCGCGGTACTTTGCTGAGATCCGGGGGCATTTCACTCTTATAGATTCCTCTCATTTGGCCCGTCCGAAAATCTTCAAGGACGCGGTACAAAATCCCTTCTGCCTCACCGACCACCACAGCATCGGCATGTTGAAGCGCTTCCTCTGGCATACCTGTGGGATGCATGCCACCCATGAGGACGGGTATCTTCCTTCTTCGAAAGTGGTCCGCCAGTTCATAGGCGTGGGGAGCATCAAGGGTAAGCGTCGATAGGCCCACCAGGTCAGCCTCGACATCTGAACGGATTTCCTTTACTGCTTCGTCGATCACCTCCACCTCCCAATCCTCAGGGAAGAGCGCAGCAACCGTGATCACTCCGAGTACAGGAAATGGAAAGGGTGGTTGCTCAGCCAAAAGCAAAGAATTGTCGGTGGCATGGATCAAAAGGGCCTTAGGCATATTTTCAATAATTTTTAATTGTTAACGTGAACCCATTGACCACTCAATGACAATTTTTTAAAATGTTAAACAGTTTGTGTCAACGGAAAAATTGGAATGCTGGAGACGATTGAATATTTTTCAGATTTCTTAAGAAAGATAGGGGCTCCCAACTTCTTAGCCATTGGCATCGTCGTCATTGTGCTTTGGCTTCTTATCTCTGGTATCAGAAAAGGACTAAAAAAGGGAAGAGGAGGGAAGGAGTCTACAAGACCTGATGAGAAAGAGTAATGCAGAAGGTCAAAGCCCAAAGTTCAAATCGATGTCAAAATCCAAATTTGAAATAATATCAAACAATTATTTCTTTAAGATCTTCCAAGAAAGAACAAACGAGACGGTAAGGGCAACCAACATTCCTGACATAGAGAAGAAGAAGAAAAGAAGGATCAGCCTTTCCTTCATCACTGCATACTTGCTTTCCAGCAGTCCCACATAAAGAATCCCAACAATTCTATTCTGAATATCCTGAAGAGGTTCATAGGCTGTAATGTACCAATCATCAACCACAAATGCCCTTTGGATCCAAGGCAATCCCTTCCCGAGGACCTGGTCGTGGACCTCCGCGCTCACCCGAGTTCCAATGGCCCTGTTTCCATCCTTATCCATCACATTGGTCGATATCCTTAAATCACCTAGGAAGATGGTAGCCGTGCCAATTTCTTTCCCCTTATATTTCGCATCCTTGAAAACGATATTCTTTATCCGATCGACGATCTCATAATTTCGATTGAGAAGAACCCCTCCGGTCAATACCCCCAATAGCTCGCCGTTAAAATCGATAATCGGATGGGCTGATTTCAGTACCATTCCAGCGTTCTCCACCTCTTTCTCTGCCGGTTTTGCTTTAGGAGTCGGAATCAACCGCAAGAAAGCCTTTTCTGCCAAATCCTCTCCCTCTTTCAATAATTCCTTTCCTGAAAGGATCTGAGTCCCTGAGATCCCCCTTTTTTCCAATGCCTTCCTGATAAAGGGGTCATCGAGTAAACTGTCTCCCGATGCTTTAGGATTATGGAATCTACAGATGACCATTCCCTTCCGATCTACCAATGTCAGAAAATCGAGTCTTTCCTCAGCCATCAATCTTGTAAGTTCTTCTTGAACAGAGTAAACATTTCTCTCTTTGGCCCCTCTTTTTAAGACATGCCTAATCGATGTCCAGTGAATCGTCCGGTCAATATCGATTATTTTTGAATCATAGACCCATCGGGCTGTGTTGAGATCGTCCTTCACCCTCTGCTGGGCCTCATGAATAATCTGGCTTGTAATAATAGAATTGACAATGAGACTTGTTACAACGCCTATAAAACAGGCAAGGGCCAAAAAAAGTATGGCTAATTGGGTTCTAATTGAAATCTTCATAGCCCATAACTTATCAGAAATAAACGAAAAAGTAAACAGAAAAAAATTACTTGCTATTAGAATTTTTTTCTGGTAAATATATTGTGAAAAAATTCATAAATTTAAGGCTGGAGCGAGGTAAAGGAAAGGAGGCTTCTGATGGGAAAGTTTGATGCTATTTATGAAGATTATATGAAGCGGAGGAAAGCTGTCCTTGAAATGGGAGGAGAGAAGGATCTGGGCAAACGCCGGGAAAAGGGGCAGACCAATGCGAGAGAAAGGATTGATATGCTCCTTGATCCTGGGACATTCACAGAAGTCGGTACTTTTGTGACACATAGGCAGACTGCATTTGGCATGGCGGGCAAACTGGTACCTGCCGAGGGGGTTGTTACTGGATATGGAAAGGTAAATGGTAGATGGGTAGTGGTCGCTTCAGAAGACTTTACCTCTATGGCTGGTTCCTTTGGCGAATATCACGGAAAGAAGTTTGTATGGGCCCTCGATTTCGCTAAGGAGAAGGGGTGGCCCTTTGTCGGAATCAACGATTCCGGCGGTGCCCGTCTCCAGGAGGGAATGGATACCTTGGAGTCTTACGGGTGGACGTTCCGTGCCCAGATCCTTGCTTCGGGTATTATTCCCCAGATCGCCCTCCTGTTGGGTCCATGCCTCGGAGGGCAAGCTTACCACCCCATTATGAACGACTTCCTCATTCAGAGTAAGACAACCGGTTTCATGGGAATCGCTGGACCTGCCTTTGTCAAGACCCAGACGGGTGAGAATATAACCCTTGAGAAACTGGCTGGTTGGGAGGCCCATGCTATGAAGTCAGGCGGGACCCATGTCGTCGGGGAAGACGACAAGGAGAGTATCGAGCTCTGTAAGAAGCTTCTGTCTTACCTTCCTTCCAACAACAGGGAGAAACCGCCAAGGATTGCGAGTGATGACGATCCAAACAGGGTGATTCCCGAACTCGATGAGTTTCTGCCAGATGCTGAGCTTCGAGTCCCTTATGATATGTATCCCCTCATCAACATGGTTGTGGACAAAGGGAGTTTCTATGAAATCCACAAATACTTCGCCCGCAATCTCATTGTAGGTTTTGCGCGATTTAACGGTATGCCAGCAGGGATCGTGGCGAACCAGCCCAAGGTATTGATGGGTGGATTGGATTGCGATGCCTCCGACAAGTTGGCAAGGTTTGTCCGCTTCTGCGACCTTTTCAATATACCCCTTGTGACCTTGGTTGACTGTCCGGCCTTCTGGATTGGCTCTCCTCATGAGTGGAAGGGGATCTTGCGACACGGAGCAAAGACACTCTTTGCCTGGGCCGAAGCCACCGTACCCCTGGTCGCCGTCATCATAGGAAAGTCTTATGCAGGAGCCCACTATGCTATGCTTGACAAGAGCATCGGGGCAGACCTTGTCTTCTCCTGGCCAACGGCCAAGGTAAACATCGTGGGGGCCGAAACGGCGGCAAGCGTCATCTTCGCCAAGGAAATAAAGACAGCGTCTGATCCGAAGGCGACGGCCAAAACGCTGATCCAGGAATATCGTACAAAGTACGAGCATGCCTATCAGCCTGCAGAGCGAGGTTACACGGATGATGTCATCATGCCCCGGGATACCAGAAAATACGTCTGCGCTGCCTTGGAACTCCTTCAAAACAAGCAGGTTGCCAGACCCTGGAAAAAGTACTCCAACATTAATTTGTGAAACCCTCCAAAAGGGAAAGAAGGAAGAGAAGGCCCGCCTAAAAGCGGGCCTTCTCTTTTTGCTGTTGCACCTCTTTATTGAATCCAAAATCGAATTAGCTTAAAATTCGATTAATAGAAATTAGAATGAGAAATCAATTTCGATCTTACCTTACTAAGAACGCGCAACTCAATGGGCGCTTCGCCCTGAACCTAATATGGTTTTAGGGCTTCGCTAGGGGATCGCTACGCTTGAGGGTTGAGGTAAATAATTTCTAATTGATCTATCTACGCATAGTTGACAGCCCTCCACATGTCAGTTATATTTTCATTTTACCTAAGGAGATTTCATGGCACGAAGTCCAATTACGCGGAACGGATATAATCAACTCCACAAGGAATTGGAGAATTTGAAAAAAGTTGTTCGTCCTCAGGTGATCAAGGCCATTGAAGAGGCACGTGCTCATGGAGATCTAAACGAAAATGCGGAATATGTGGCCGCCAAAGAGCGCCAATCCTTCGTGGAAAAGAAGATCAGAGAGATAGAGCAGAAATTAGCCAATTCTGAGATCATGGATAACATCAACGGTCCCAACGATAGAGTTGGCTTTGCTTCTACCGTCACTTTGGAAAACCTTGATAGTGGAGATAAGTTCACCTACCAGATTGTTGGCCCCGATGAATCCGATATCTCCTCAGGAAAAATTTCAATCACTTCTCCCCTGGGGAGGGCCTTGGTTGGAAAAGAGGCAGACGAAGAAGTAACGGTTCAAACCCCGGGAGGCATCAAGAAATATTCCATCCTGAAAATAGCTTAAGAAATTCCAAATCCAATTCCGAATTACCAAATCGCTGACGATCGATCAATGCCAGTTGATCATTGGCCGCTGGTCATTGACCATTGGTTAGTGCTTATTTCCCTTTCCTCCTAACCACATGGATGGCCGTTGCTTTGAAGGAGGCAATCACCGTTTTCTCCTCTTTCAAAGACAAGCTCTCAAGAGAATGATGAGTCACATAGGCTACGAGGGGAAATCCGCAGTTGAGTTGCACTTTTTGATAAAGCCCCAGGGAAGTGATCTTTTCAACCCTTCCAGGAAAGACATTCCTGGCGCTCGTTAGTTCTTTAGAGGGAGGGGATGAAAGAATCACATTCTCCGGCCGAATGCATAAAATCACTTCTTCACCTAGTTGGGCTTCGCCTACAGCCTCAATTTCTTTGCTGGAAACAGAGGTAACAAAGGTTCCACCGTTCTTTTTGACCACCTTTCCCATAAGGATCGTCTCCACTCCAACAAAAGACGCAACAAACTCGTCGATAGGATGGTTCATCACCTCGTCCGGGGAACCGATCTGAACAATTTTACCCAGATTCATGACAGCGATTCGATTCGAAAGTATGAGGGCCTCAAAACGATCATGAGTAGCAAAAATAGTCGTCGTTTTAGTTTCTAGAAGAGCCCGTTGCAGGTCTCCCATCAGAGATTCACGGGTGGGAGGATCAAGGGAAGCAAAAGGTTCATCAAGGAATAGGATCTCAGGCTGAATGGCAAAAGCACGGGCAAGACTTGTTCTCTGAGCTTCTCCCCCGGAAAGGGTTCTCGCCGAGCGGTCCTTGAGGTGATTGATTCCGAACTGCTCCAGATGGTCCATCACCCTCTCCCGGATTTCCGATCTGTTCATCCTCCGGATTTTTAACCCAGAGGCGACATTTTCAAAGACGGTGGTATCGAAGAGGAGGGGTTCTTGAAAGACCGCGGCCAGTTTTCTCCGATATTCAAAAATGGAATGATTCTGGTTAACCCTTTTACCTTTGAAGAAGATGTCACCTTCAAAGGGTTTTAATAAATAGGATAAGCTCTGGAGCAAGGTAGTCTTTCCTGCTCCGTTCGGTCCAATGAGTGAAAGGATCTCCCCTTTCTGGATTAAGAGAGATGAAATATTAAGGATGATCGTTCCTCCTCTCTTAACCTGAATATTTTTTGTCTCCAGAATGGGAATGGATTCTGTCATTATTGCCTTCTAATGAAAGAGGGTTGAAAGTTATTCGTTATTAGCCATTAGCTATTTGCTGTTTGGTGTTTACGCTATGCGCTATGCCCTCTGTTCTTACCTCGGCCTCTCCCTTTGCTGAATCTGAGTAAGGATCAAATTGATAAAATAGGCCAGCACAAGGAGGATAATCCCCAGGGCGATTGCTATGTCGAAGTTCCCCCGGCTCGTCTCCATGACGGTGGCTGTCGTCAGAACTCTGGAATAGCCCTTTATATTTCCACCAACCATGATGGAAGCACCCACTTCAGAAATGACCCCCCCAAACCCTGCCATCATTGCTGCCAAAAGCGGGAGTTTCGCCTCCTTGATCAAGATCCAGACCATCTGGATCCGCGTTGCACCCAAGGCTAGGATCTGAAGGCGAAGTTTTTCTGGAAGATGTTGAATCGCAGCAAGAGTGATCCCCATCACAATTGGGGAAGCGATGACTGTCTGGGCAATGATCATGGCTCCGGGTGTATAGAGGATCCCAAAAAAACCAAGAGGGCCATTCCTCCACAAAAAGATGGTGACGAAGAGACCCACAACCACTGGAGGAAGGCCCATGCCTGTATTGATGAGACTTACGACCATCCTTCTCCCTGGAAACTTGGAAAGGGCTACAGTCGTACCGATCGATATGCCAATGAACAAGCTGATGAGCGTGGCTGTTCCAGAAACCTGAAGAGAGAGAAAGGTGATCCTCATCACTTCGGGATCGCAAGTGATCAAGAGCCAGAAGGCTTTTTTGATTCCTTCAAAAATGAGAGCCATTCCTTATCCCCATTTCGAAATTCGCACATCGAAATCCCTGCCTACCGGCAGGCAGGCGAAACAAATTCAAACTACTAATTTCAAGAATCCCAAACTTTTTCTCTGTTTTGAAAATTGAGATTTTGAGCATTCGCGGTTGTTTCGAAATTCGGATTTCGTGCTTAGGATTTATTTAGCGAGTTCCTCCTCTTTTTTGCCAGCATCCGGGAAGAAGAGAGGCGACCCGTATTTGTCCACACCAAAGATCTTGATGATGTCCTGGGTTTCCTTGGAGACCATGAAATCTGCAAAGGCTTTTGCACCGGCGGCATTGACCTTTGGCCATTTGGCAGGGTTCACTTCCATGACATGATAGACATTGAGGAGGATGGCATCCCCTTCTACCTGAATATCAAGGCCGAGGTTCTTTTTCAATGCAAGGTAGGTCCCCCGGTCAGCAAGGGTATATCCCTTCTTTTCGGCCGTAACATTTAGAGTTTGACCCATTCCAAGTCCTGTCTGCTGATACCATTTCTCTCCTTCGGGATTGATTCCAGTAGCCTTCCATATGGACTTTTCTTTAGCATGAGTGCCTGAGTTATCCCCTCTTGATAAGAAGAGTGAATTCGCCGAGGCAATCTTTTTAAACGACTCTGATGCTGATTTCATCCCTTTAATCTTAGCTGAGTCTTCTGGAGGCCCCACAATAACAAAATCATTATGCATGATGATCCTTCGATTAATTCCATGCCCCTCTGCAACAAATTTCTTCTCTGCAGCTGGAGAATGAACCAGCATGACATCCGCCTCCCCTTTCTGGCCCATGGCCATGGCCTGACCCGAACCCACTGCAATCGTTTTAACAAAATAACCCGTCTTCTTTTCAAAAATCGGTATGAGCTTATCAAGTAGCCCGGAATCTTGAGTGCTGGTGGTCGTAGCAAGAATGATTGCTTTCCGTTGCGCGTGAACAGAATTCGCTCCAGAAATGAATAGGAGAGTTACCATTCCCAGTAAGATGATTCGGTTCCAGACTCTCTGATTCATAGATTCTCCTCCTTTAAACTGACTTTGAGTTTTGTGACCGTGTGCATTTCTCCATTGCTTTGAATTAGGAAAGAAGAGAAGGCTCCTCCTCAGCTAATTTCTTGAATAAAGAATTTTCCCGGAATTCTTGAAGCTGTAGTTCCCCAGTCTGGCCACCCTATTTCGAAAATCCTCTGAATTAAGAATCTCGAGGAAGGCCTGAATCCCCTTTTCGAAATAGGTTGACTTGTCGAGGATCATATCGAACCTCTCCTGAGTGATGGGGATAAATGGAAGGCTAAGGAGCTTAGAGACGGCAATGGTTGCAATCCCCACATCCGCCTCCTTTGAGAGGACAGCCAGCCCCACTTCAAAATGGGTATAAACTTCTCTTTCATATCCGCTAATTTTAGAGGCCGGGATTTGCAATCTTTTCAGGTGATGATCCAGAAGCACCTTTGTCCCCGAGCCCTTTTGCCGATTGATAAACCTGATTCCTTTTCGGGTTAAGTCTTCGAATCCATGGA
>SMTZ1_10001788_pt1 | contig 26239 bp, 24 predicted proteins | sample DeeMarSWOR136_30_FD_25667 | JGI IMG/M metagenome (IMG submission 25667)
CCAGGTGTTATGATTGGTGCTGGATTGCTTGCCAAAAAGGCTATTGAAGCTGGCTTGAAATGTAAACCCTGGGTGAAGACTTCGCTTGCCCCTGGATCGAAAGTAGTCACCACATATCTTGATGCCAGCGGTCTTATGCCTTATCTACAGGCGTTGGGATTTCATTTAGTTGGATATGGTTGTACAACCTGTATCGGTAACTCAGGACCATTGCCAGAGCCCATTTCAGAAGCGATAAAAAAGAATAACCTGGTCGTTGCTGCGGTACTCTCTGGTAACCGCAATTTTGAGGGGCGTATCAATCCCGATGTACAGGCAAACTTTTTGGCTTCCCCGCTGTTAGTAGTGGCTTATGCTATTGCAGGGACAATTGATATTGATCTTATAAATGAACCATTAGGAAAGGATCCGAATGGTCAACCAATTTATTTACATGATATATGGGCTGGTCAGGAAGAGATTCAAACTGCTATTCATAGCTATTTAAATTCTAAAATGTTTTGTGAGCAATATAGTAATGTTTTCGATGGCAACGAGACGTGGAATAAAGTTTTGGCGCCCAAAGGTGAAGCGTATAAATGGAACCCTGTAAGCACTTATATCCAGGAACCGCGCTTTTTCAAAGATATAACTGTTGACGTTCCACCGTTAAAAGAGATACATGGCGCCAGGGTATTAGCCTGGTTGCCAGATTCAACTACCACAGATCATATTTCACCCGCAGGAGTGATTTCACTTACTTCGCCCGCGGGACGATATTTGATTGAAAAAGGTGTTGCTCAGGATGAATTTAACTCTTACGGCAGTCGACGTGGTAACCACGAAGTAATGATGCGAGGTACCTTAGCCAACATTCGAATAAAAAATAAGCTAATTCCTGGCGTAGAGGGGGGGTATACAATATACCAGCTTACTGGCGAACATTTAGCTAGTTGGGATGCCGCAGTAAAATATATGGCAGATAGCACGCCATTAATTATATTAGCAGGTAAAGAATATGGCTCTGGTTCTTCTCGTGACTGGGCGGCAAAAGGAGTGTTCCTGCAAGGTGTTAAGGTCGTAATTGCTGAAAGTTATGAACGGATTCACCGTTCCAATCTTGTCGGTATGGGTGTTTTACCACTGCAGTTTAAATCAGGACAAAGCGCTGAAAGCCTCGGTCTCACTGGCTTCGAGGTGTATGACGTTCTGGATATTAGTAATGTTTTAAATGCTAATTCAGAAATAACCGTACGTGCCACTGCAGCAGATGGCACAGTTACCGAATTTATAGCCGATAGCCGCATAGATACACCCGTAGAGGTTAATTATTATAAAAATGGGGGAATTTTACATGCAGTTCTGCGGAGTATGCTGCTTAAGAATAAAGTTATTGAAAGGATTTAACATAAAATTTCAAAAGCAAAAAGTAATGCGCACCGTCGCCTTTTCGTTATTACCAGCGGCAGTGGGGGGAATTTATTTCTTCGGCTGGGTCAGTTTAGCAATAGTTGTTCTCTCGGTAATAACATGTGTGATAACTGAATGGATGTTTGTTAAAGGAAAAAATGGAAAGGTCACTGAAGCAGTATTTGTAACGGCTGTTTTGTACGCATTAACTTTACCACCAACGCTGCCATTTTACATGGTTATCATCGGTGCAATTTTTGGCGTTACATTTGGGAAAATGGCTTTTGGCGGATTTGGAAATAATGTCTTCAATCCTGCTCTGGTAGGTCGGGCGTTTGTTTACATTACTTTTCCCATCCACATGACTAATATCTGGTTGCCAGCGGCAAATTTCAGTGATTTTCCGGGTGGTTTTGCTGCATGGAAATTTTCAGCTACAAATAATGATTATTTATCAGCAATAACTTCCGCCACACCAATGACTGCTTTTCGTGACGGTGCGACAGCTTTGCCGGGTTATCTTCAACTCTTTTTGGGTAATATTAATGGTCAGTACGAAAAACTTGGTGAAATCACCTTCATTGGTGGTGGCTCCATAGGTGAGACATCTGTTCTGTTACTATTACTTGGCGGGCTTTTTATTGTAATTAAAAAAATTGCTAATTGGAAAATTGTGGTAAGTTTTTTTGCTTCATTTTTTATTTTTCAAACAATTCTTCACTTATTTATTGCAGATAAAGCAGCGGAACCATTTTTCGGTTTATTATCAGGCGGTCTGGTGTTGGGCGGATTTTTTATGGTCACCGATCCTGTTTCAGCAGCCAGAACAGGTATCGGTCGCTGGATGTATGGTATGATTATCGGAATCTTAACGGTTATTATTCGTTCGTTTTCTTTATTTGCGGGCGGGCTTATGTTTGCTATTCTATTAGCTAACATGTTTGCACCTATTATTGATTATGGAGTGAAAAGCTATCAAACTTTTAAAACTAACAGGATGAAGTAATTCTCCATGTATTATTTGTGATATCATAAAGAAAGAGATATAGGGTATAAAGGTATAAGGGTATAGAGGTATAATGAGGGATACCATATACATATACCTTTATACCTCTATACCTCTATACCATTTCAGGGGGATTTTCTCTTTATAAGAAAGGGCTGAATAGTTAAATTGTGAAAAGGATTAGACTGGTATGCAAAAAGCACTTGCTACAATAAGTTTCATGATAATCATTACAATTTTCTTTATTTCAGTACTGGCATTTATAAATGAATCTTCTAAAGAGCGAATTGCGAAAAATTTGGAAATCGAAAAGTATAAATCGATTTTATATGCGTTTAATATTTTACCCGAAAATATTAATGAAAAAAAATTAGAACCCACCAGCACAACCAGCGATATCGAGTGGGAAGAAAATAAGATAATGGAAATATTTAAAAATCAAATAAAAAAGATTACTCTTCCAATAACTCGAGAACAGCGCAACTTACTGAAAAATAGCTTCCTATCCTGGCAAGATTCTGTGGATATTTATATTCGTTTGAATAAAAAGGGAGAAATTGCAGCTTACGGATTTACATTAAAAGGTAAAGGGCTATGGGGAACAATTACTGCATTTGGAGTTATTTCCTCGGATCTGAAAAAGATGATTGGAATTGATTTTACCGACCAGGTTGAAACGCCAGGATTGGGTGCCAGAATCATTGAAACTGAATTCAAGTACTTTTTTCGTAATCTCGATTTAACTGGATTCCATGATTATACAAGAAAGACGCCTGCTATTATTGTGGTTAAAAAAAAGGGTAAAACAAACAGCGAACATTCGACAAATAGTTTGCAAGCTATAACTGGTGCAACACAGACGGTTGACGGTGTTTTAGCTATGATCAATACTGATCTAAAATTTTATATAACTTTTATTGAAGAAAATACTCAAATTATTACAAACTAGGACTAAATGCCCTGTGATCTGTTACTAATAATCCAATTCTCCAATCTTCCAGTATAATATTGCTAATTTTCGAATTGAGGAAAACATGACAAATAGCAAAGCAATTGAATTAATAAAAGACGATCTCTGGAAAAATAATCCAGTAACAGTTCAGATTTTAGGCATCTGTTCGACATTGGCGGTTACCAATATTTTTTTGAATACTTTGATGTTAGGACTGGGACTGACTTTTGTTACTGCCTTTTCTTCTTTGACAATTTCTTTGTTAAGAAATGTAATCCCAACCAGGGTCCGTATGATGGTACAAACATTGGTCATTGCCAGCTTTGTTGTTATTGTAGATATTGTTCTAAAAGCGTATGTACCCAATATTAGCAAAGCGTTAGGTCCTTATGTAGGTCTTATTATTACCAATTGTATTATCATGGGACGACTGGAAGCCTTTGCCTCATCAAATAAGCCATCAATGGCTTTTCTCGATGGCATTATGTCCGGAATCGGCTATTCGTATGTTATATTAGTAATCGCTTTTTTCAGAGAGCTATTGGGATTTGGTACGATTTTGGGAATTCAGGTTATGGATCCATTAATGAAGGGTTTGGGATATTCCGATGGTTGGATTCAGTGGGCGTTTATGATTATGGCTCCTGGTGGATTTTTTATGTTAGCTATATTTATATGGATTGCTAATAATATTATTATGGTGAAAAAATCATGAAGAATTAGATTTTGATCTCAATATATTTTGGGAGAATACCATACTGATTTATCTAGGAGATTTTTTATATGGAAACACTGTCACCATGGGTAATATTTTTTGCCGCGATTTTTACAGGAAATATTTTACTGGTCTATTTCCTTGGAATGTGCTCCTTTTTGTCGGTATCTTCCCAGGTAAAAACTTCCCTGGGGCTTGGTCTGGCAGTTACCTTTGTACTAACTATTACTTCAGCATTAAATTATATCGTTTTCTACTATATACTTGAACCTTTAGGAATTGAATATTTACGTTACATTGCTTTTATCATCGTCATTGCCTCAGCAGTTCAATTACTTGAAATGATCATCGAGCGTTTTTCTGAAGTGCTTTATCTTAACTTAGGTATATTTCTTCCTTTGATTACAGTGAATTGTGCTATTTTAGGTGTGTCTCTTTTTATGGTTATTCGTAAATATACCTTCATTCAAAGTGTTTTATTTGGCGCTGGTAGTGGTTTAGGTTGGATGTTAGCAATTTTAGCTATGGCAGGAATCAGGCAAAGAATCAATGAAGAGAGAATTCCGCCAGCACTTCGAGGTCCAGGAATTGCGCTTATCATTTCAGGAATCATGGCAATGGCATTCATTGGTTTTTCAGGTATGGTTCAAATTCAATGAAATATTGGTCGTTAGTTGTCCGTCGTCCGCTGTTAGTTGCAATGGACAATACTTCCGAGCAAATTTACGATTTTAGGAGTAGTTAAGGAATAAAGATCAATAATGATTGCGAAGATTATTATAGCAACAACAGCAATGGCTGTAATCAGTGGCATGCTATCACTCCTATTAGTAATCGCCGAACGATATTTAGCGAGCTATGGAGAATGCAAGATTATTATTAATGAACAACAGGAACTTAACGTCATCGGCGGTGCCACTTTACTTGCAACGTTGAATAGTCAAAAAATCTTTCTCCCTTCGGCTTGTGGTGGACGAGGTACATGTGCTTATTGCAAATGCAAAATAACTGAGGGCGCTGGTACTTTATTGCCGACAGAAGAACCGCTCTTGAATAGTGAAGAGATAAAAAATAAAATAAGATTATCCTGCCAGGTAAAAGTAAAACAGGATATAAAAATTGAAATTCCTGAAGATTTATTCAATATTAAAGAATATAAAACAGCAGTGGCATTCATCAAAGATTTGACTTATGATATTAAACTGGTACGGCTAAATCTTATCGAGCCCAATAACATTAGCTTTAAAGAAGGACAATATGTGCAATTATATTCAAAACCATACAACGGGGTAAAAGAAAGTGTTTCTCGGGCTTATTCCATCGCTTCCCCAAACCATGAGAAGACTTTTATTGAATTGATGGTTCGATTAGTTCCTGAGGGAATTTGCACCACCTGGGTGCATCAATATCTCAAGCAACATGATGTAGTTAAACTTGTTGGTCCGATGGGTGACTTCTATTTGCGAGATGGAAAGGGTGAAATCATCATGGTAGCAGGTGGATCAGGTATGGCACCTATGGCTTCCATATTATGGGAAATTGCGAGAAAAAAAATAGAACGTAAGATTACTTACTTTTTTGGTGCTGTAACAAAAAAAGATCTATTCTATACCGAAGAGATGGCAAAGCTTCAACAAATAATCCCAGATTTTACTTTTGTCCCAGCATTATCCCAACCCGATCCAGAAGATAAATGGCAGGGTGCAACTGGGTTAATTACTGGTCCTTTAGAAAATTATCTTCAGACTCAAAATAGCTCTGAAACTCAAGGATATTTATGTGGTAGTCCAGGGATGATTGATGCTTGTATCAAAATCTTGAATAAATATGACATTCATAATGATAAAATATTTTTTGATCCTTTTGCTTAGGAGTAAGTTAAAATAAATCCGCCATAATCGGATAATTACAATAATAAAGATCCAATGGAGGATTACAGGCGCAAATTCCAAAAGTTGGTAAAAACCGTTAAAATTGTTTTCATGAGTTCATTCGTTACCAACAAACACCATGATAAATCATGGTGCTGATTCAAAAAATATTGAGTTAACACCACAATTTGTTGTGGTGTCAGCGGGTTAAAAAAAACAAGTAACTGCTTCAGCAGTTTTACAAGAGCGTTGCTACTTTCACCAGAGTACCAACTTTTAGGAATTGCTCATGAGGATTACCCATTTTAACGTTATAAGTCGTTATTTCTTAATATAAAATAAACGTATAGCAGAACTTTTATATCTTTGTGTCTTAGTGGTTAATAATAATTCAGGTTATTTGGAGAGATAAGATGAAACAAACTCCTCAAGAACTAAAACTCCTTACAAACTTTAAACCGGGAAAAATTTCCAAGGACGGTTTTTTAGGAAATGACACTCGTCATATCCACGATATTATCCAGGCGGATCAACTCACTTTATCTCGCTTAGGAATTACACACGAAGAAATTGGCAACCGTCTCCAATTTTTTATTGATCGAGGCAAAGAAGGTATTGAAAATGAAATTGATTTAGGTGAATTTACTGTGAAAATTTTTTGGAGCAAAGGAATGCTTCCCTGTCCTTTTGGTGAAGCTGAGCTATACTACAAAATAATTGCCACGATCTACAATAAAAAATTAAACAAAGAAATAAAATATTCGCAGCTAACTGTTCACTTAATTAAAGAACATGGCTTCTTTCAGGGCAAAGGAAGTGTCTTTCGATTGGAGCCTGAAGAGTTGGTAGAATTTTTAAGTGATTGGATTAATTAGACAGGACATGTTAAGTTTTTCTTTCTACATAAAATAAATAACTCGGTTGAACCTGAAAACAACTTAGAATAATATTGAGGGAGGATAAGAAATTGGAAATTGATAAAAAGGAACTGGAAAAGTATAACGGTAGAGATGGAAATGCAACCTATGTTGCTGCTGAAGGTAAAATATATGATGTATCCGCCAGTAGACTCTGGAAAAATGGCGTACACATGAATCGACATCATGCCGGTCACGATCTTACTAATGAGTTTGGCGCGGCACCACATGATACTGAGGTACTTCAACGGTTTGAACAAATTGGTATATTAAAACAAACCACAGATGAACAACAACAACTACCAGTTCCGGCGTGGCTGGCTAAGTTTTTAGAGTCTCATCCATTTTTAAAACGTCATCCACATCCGATGGTCGTTCATTTCACTATGGTATATTTCATTACATCTTCGATCTTTCTGCTCTGGTATTATTTAATCAATCCTAGTAAGTCCTTATTAGATGCAATTTTCTATATGCATGTATTGGGTACAATTTCCCTGCCAGTTACTATATTTACTGGCTGGCTTTCCTGGAAGGTTAATTATTTAGGACAGCCTATTGGTTATATTGTAAGAAAAATAATACTCACCATTATTGTTGTAATTTTCGACATGGTGGTGCTTATTAGCTTCATTTATCAACCAGAAATTTTAGTATCTCCACAGGGTATTCAAATTATTATACCAATTTTCATTTTTTCCTATTTACCCATTATATCAATAATAGGACACCATGGAGGTCAATTAGTGTATTAGTTGCTAATTTAATTGTCAATTGACAATTAAATAAATGGCCAAACAATTACTATATTTCATTGTAATCGAAAATATTCTTAAGCGACCAGGAGGGATTATGGAATGGCCAATTTTTCAGATGCCGTTTATTGGTAATCGTTTACTTATAGCAATTGTTGGAGTTATACATGTGTGCATATCACATGGAATGGCTGTTGGCGGCAGCTATTTTGTGGTATTTCTCCACTATAAATCTATTCGTGAAAACAATATGCGACTCAACGAATTGGCTCTGAAAGTATTGAGAATTTTCTTTATTATTACAACATCGTTTGGAGCGTTGACTGGTGTCGGCATCTGGTTGACAACTGCAACTGTTTCACCAGTTACAATTGGATCACTACTTCATGTTTTTTTCTGGGTATGGTTTACGGAATGGATCGTTTTTGTTTTAGAAGTTATTTTAATCATGTTTTATTACCTGGGATGGAGAAAGTACGGTCCTCAAAAAGGTCTCAAAATTGGAATAATTTATGTCATTGCTTCCTGGTTAACAATGATGTTGATTACAGGGATTTTAGGTGCAATGCTGACGCCAGGCAAATGGTTAGCAACCAAATCCTTATGGGACGGATTTTTTAATCCTACCTATCTACCTCAATTATTAACGCGGACATTTCTTGCAGCTCTCTTATCAGTTAGTTTCGGTATCTTGATTACACGCTTTTTGAAAAGTTATCGCGATCAATGGCAAACCGTCTGGAGATTCGCTGGTATTAGTTTTCTTGTCACAGCCCCTGTTTTTCTCTTTGGTATTATGAGTTATTATCATGTTCTCCCGCAGCATGTAGGACATCTCATTCCTACCGCGTTAATGACTTTGAAATACTCGGCTTATGCTAATTTTAGTAAAATATTATTCTTTGTAATTGTTTTATTATTAATAACATTTGGCGCTATTCTTTTGTTAAAGAAGAAGGATTATATTATTATTTCATTTATTCCCATTCTAGTTATGATTTTTGCTGTTGGACAGTTTGAGCGAGTTCGAGAGTTCATTAGAAAACCATTTACAATCAATGAATATCTTTATTCTAATAGCATCAGACAAGCAGAAAAGCCATTTCTGGATAAAGATGGCATATTAAATTATTCAGGATGGGCAGCGCGAACTACAGCAGAGACTGATCCGACTTTGAAAAAAGGCGAAATGATTTTCAAAATCGAATGCTCCACCTGTCATACCTACAGCGGAGTAAATGGCATAACCAAAAAAACAGATGTTCTCAAAAGTAAAGCGTTGATAGAGAATTTTTTAAAAACATATAAACGCTCCCATCCTTATATGCCTCCTTTTACAGGACTAGATGAAGAGCGGACTGCTCTAGCGACTTATCTTGATAAGATTGTTGGCGCAGAGAAATAGAATGCAACTAAAATTCCAGATAACAAAATCTCGGGCTGCCCGCCTGGCGGTCATTTGCGTTAACTTAAAAGACTTTTTTGGACAGGAATAATAGGATTGTTCAGGATTGACAGGATAATTTTTCTTGTCAATTAACCTCCAGTCAATCAATTTCTTAAATTATTTGTTGGTCTGAAAATCTGGATTGGTTCTTTATTAAATTTTAGAGTTCTGCAAAATAGGGAAAAATGTCATTTCGAGTGAAACGAGAAATCTGGTTAACGAATTGATCTTATGAGATATACAGATTTCTCAGTCCACTTCGTTCCGTTCGAAATGACACTAAAATTTTAATTTTGCAGAAGTCTATCTTCAATATAACTATGGAGGTACAAAAATAATATGGATATCATACCAATTGATCTTCCGCTTGATCTACCAGCACCGCTGTGGTTTCTAAAATTTGCACTGGTAGCTTTTTTCTTACTCCATATTCTTTTTATAAACTTCATGATTGGTGGTACGGTTTGGACTGTCTTCCTGAGAATGCTGAGCAAAGAAGATCCATTCTGGGGGCGTGTTGCACGAGATATTGGCAACACAGTGACAGTGAATAAAAGTCTGGCAGTGGTTTTAGGTGTGGCACCATTATTGGCTATAAGTCTGGTTTATACTCAATTTTTCTATTCTTCCAATAATATCACCGCACCATTATGGCTGTCGATTATTTGGTTGGTACCTATTGCTTTTATCGCACTTTATATCTATAAATATACGTGGGATTCCCCAACATACAGCATGCGATTTAAATATTTCTGGGGTTTGCTGGCTGTTGCTATTTTTGCGTTTGTACCATTCATTTTTCTGGCAAATATTAATTTGATGCTCTATCCCGACCAGTGGAAAAATGTGTATAATTTCTGGCAAGCTATATGGGTGCCGAATGTAATACCCCGGTATCTGCATTTTATGAATGCCAGCTTTGCGATTAGTGGATTTTTTGCTTATGGTTATTTTCATTTTAAAGGTAAGAATAAGCCAGAAGATAAGGCATACTACGCACGTGCTAAAAGATTGGGTATGAAATGGGCATTATACGCGACAACATTACAGATGATTTTCGGAGTGTTAAATTATGTAACCTTGCCAATGGTGGCAGATTCTACAATGGTTCTTGTTCTAATTGTCTGTTCGGTTATCTTTGCAGGAATAGTTGTTTATTTACTTTCCCTTAATTTATATGCTGATAAAAATGTACATCACCTCTGGATTTTTACTGCGATCTTGATCGTGGTTAGTCTTATGGCAACAATGCGACATGTTGTCCGCGAGAATGCACTTAAAGAACCAAATAAAATATTGGCTAACAAAACAGCTATCTATCAGGCAAAATTTGCTTCATTCATGAAGACTTATTCCCCGAGTGGTGAAATTAAAGTTAGTGGTGTAACTATTTTTCAGGAAGTTTGTACCGCCTGTCATGCGATTGATAAGAAACTAGTTGGTCCGCCGATGCAATATGCTATCGATAAGTATCGGGATGATCGTGAGGCAATGATCACTTTTGTTAATAATCCTAAAAAAATTAACAAGGATTATCCAGTCATGCCTAAACCGCCCATCTCGACAGCAGAAGTAGCTATGGTTGTTGATTATTTATTAAACCTGGAGGTTGGGAAACATGAACAATAAAAAAATGCCATTGATTTTAGGTGGTTTGTCTATAACCTGGATTGTAGTGGTAATTGCATTAGTATACGGATCACATTTAGTTATTCATCGCTTTGGTCCATTGCCTGAACAGCCAATTAAATTTTCGCATACTGTTCATGTAAATAAACTTAACCTGGAATGTTTATATTGTCATGAAACAGCGGAAAAATCAATTCATGCTACAATACCAAAAAGTGATGTCTGTTTTGCCTGTCACGAAGATGCTGACGTCGACAATCCAGAAGTTGAGAAATTGTTAGCTATGTTGAAAAAGAAAGGCGAAATCGATTGGCAACGGGTTTATAAAGTAAAAGATCATGTATACTTCACTCATCGAGTTCATACGGTAGTTGCAAAGCTTGATTGTCAGGAGTGCCACGGCCCGGTGGAGAATATGAGTGTAGCCATTAGAGCTTCAGGCGGTTCATCCGATCGTGGATTTCTGGAGATGGGCTGGTGTGTTACCTGTCATAAGAAACGAGGAGCACCTCGTGAATGCATTACCTGTCATAAATGAACGTTAGGAGTTCAAGCATTTGCTTGAAAGTATGTTGGGTCAACCTTAAAGGCTGAACTCCGAACTTAGGAGATAAAACAATATGAAAGTAAGCAGAAGAAATTTTCTCAAATCTCTTGGCTCGCTAAGCTTAATAATGGTACCGGAGATTAGCAGGGGACCAATAAAAAAATTGTTCCCACTGCTCATTCCTGCTGATGAAATAATTCCCGGAACTCCTTATTGGTATGCTTCAACATGTCGTGAATGCCCGGCAGGTTGTGGTGTGATGTTGAAGGCTCGAGAGGGTAATGTTATTAAAATTGAAGGTAATCCCAATCATCCTATTAGTCGTGGCGGTCTTTGTCTTCGAGGTCAGGCTGCATTGCAAGAATTATATAATGAAGACCGATTAAGGACTCCGCTTTGTATACCTGAAAAAGATACCAGAACAGAAATGGCATGGAAGACAGTAATCGCCGCAATAAAAACTAAAATGACCGGTGGTAAAACTGCTTTGCTCACCGGAAACCTTACCGGTAGTCAGAAAAGTTTTGTTGAAAAATGGTCAGGCTTATTGCCAGGAGAGACGAGTATAATTGTTTACGAGCCTTCCAATAGGTTAGCTTATTGGAAGGCAAACGAGATTGTCTTCAATAAATCCGTTCCGTCTGTATACCACCTGGACAGGGTTGATTATGTACTTTCTTTTGGGGCTGATTTTATGGAAACCTGGCAATCTCCAGTCGGCTTAAGTCAAAAGTTCGCTGAAGCTCGCCGCTTTCATGATGGAAAATCTGCTAAATTGGTTTATGTCGGAATTTCAGACAGCCTTACAGCAGCCAATGCGGATGAAGAGTACAAAATTAATCCAATGTCAGAAGCTGTTGTCATGCTGGCATTAGCAAATTGGCTGCTTGAAAATAATAATAATCTGAACATGAGTTCAGTTGAAAAAACCATCTGGGGAAGAAGTTTAGCGTCATTCACGATTGAAGTTGCATCTGAACATTCAGATTTAAAAGGGGAAATAATAAAACAGCTTGGTGCGCAAATTTTAGAGCATGAAAATGTTCTCATTCTTTGTGGCGATTCCGTTGCTTCTCATGAACGAGGCACAGATTCTCAGCTAGCTGTTAACATCCTTAACTATATTGCTGGCAATTATGGAACAACTATTTCCCTGGGCTCGACAAATGAACATACGTTAATCAATTCAGCCGAAGATTTTAATAGTTTAATCCAGGAGATGGAAGCTGGTAGCATAGCTAACCTTATCATTTATAATACAAATCCATTATATACCTACCCTGACCAGGAGAGATTGAAAGCTGCGCTGATTAAAGTGCCTCTCAAAATAGCTTTCGTGACTTCAATTAATGAGACTGCCGCTGCCGCTGACTTTATTCTTCCCGTACATCATTCGATTGAGAGTTGGGGTATAGAAGTACCACGGACCGGTGTCTATTCTTTGATGCAGCCGGCAATGGATCCTGTTTTTGATACAAAACCTATGGAAGAGGTATTACTCTCTCTCAATTCGTCAACGTTGCTACCTGGTAATTTAGAACAATTCATTGTAGGTGAATGGAACATTATTTTTGAGAAACAAGCTCCAGCAAAATCTTTTGATGTTAACTGGAAGGAAATGTTATTGAAGGGGGGACTCTGGAATGAAAACGAAGAGGCGTTTTCAGCTCCTGCTGTTTCATCTCAAATCCACAATTACTTGCAAAATTTCAAAATTCCTTCATTGCCATCAGGATTAACGTTAGCAGTTAATTACAGCCATCATTTCTTTGATGGACGAGGTGCCAATAAATCCTGGTTGTGGGAAATACCACATCCCATTCATCATACTGTTTGGGATACACCGCTCAGAGTCCATCCCGAATTAGCAACAAACGAAGGACTTAAAGAAGGAGATATTGTTTCGCTATCTGCCAACAGCCGATCAATCGAAGCACCGATTTTGATTACTGAAAAACTTCATCCAACGGTAATTGCTATCGAAATGGGAGCCGGTCATACTGAATATGGAAAAATGGCAGTCAAAGAGACTGGCAATCCATTACAATTACTTTCTGAAGCAACAGATATACTTTCAGGGGATATCGTATTACTCGCTAAAAATGTGAATTTGAAAAAGACATCAAAATGGAGAAAATTTGTACGTCTCCAGGGAAGTTACAATCAGGATAAACGTGAAATAATTCAACAAATCCAATTATCAGAAGCAATAAAATTGGAACGAAACGGCGCTAAAAGGAAAGAAACTCATTACCCGGTTATTTATCCCATCCATAAGCATGAAATCTATGATTGGACCATGGTTGTGGATTTATCTGTTTGTAATGGCTGCGGCGCTTGTGTTGCTGCATGTTATGCTGAAAATAACATTCCTGTTGTAGGTAAGCAACAATGTGATAACGGGCGTGAGATGGCATGGATCAGAATTGAAAGATTTGAAATGGACGATCGTTCACGATTCATCCCAATGATGTGTCAACAGTGTGAAAATGCACCCTGTGAAACCGTATGTCCTGTGTATGCTACCGTTCATAGTAATGAAGGATTAAATATTCAAGTCTATAATAGATGTGTGGGAACCCGGTACTGTTCAAATAATTGCCCCTATAAGGTACGACGATTTAATTACTTCCAGGCGGAATGGAGAGAACCAATGGCGCGGCAACTTAACCCGGATATTTATCATCGCCCTAAAGGTGTTATGGAAAAATGCACATTCTGTGTACAGCGCATTCGAAAAGCGAAAGAGGATGCAAAGATGGAAGCACGTTTGGTTGCTGATGGAGAAATTCTTCCTGCCTGTGCTCAGTCCTGCCCTACTCAGGCAATAACTTTTGGTAGCATAAATGATCCAACCAGTAAAGTCTCCAAACTATTACATGACTTTCGAGGATATCACGTATTTGAAAATTTGAACACACAGCCCTCTGTAATTTATTTAAAAGGGATTAAACATGAATAAAGAAAATTATTTTGCTCCGATGCTTACTGCTGATCAAGTAAATTCTCGGGTCATAGAGCCACTCAAAAAACCAGGAAAAGCATTTTATTTTATGATTGCTTTGTTCATCGGTTTTATCCTGATTGGTACAATATGTCTTGGCAAACAAATTTTTCAAGGATTGGGTGTCGCTGGAATGAATAATCCAGTGGCATGGGGCATTTATTTAACTAACTTTGTGTTTTGGGTCGGGATCGCTCATTCAGGCACACTCATATCCGCGATTCTCTATCTATTTCGCTCTCGGTGGAGAACCAGCGTTAACCGAATTGCAGAAGCAATGACTGTATTTGCAGTAATGATGGCAGGGCTGTTTCCGCTGATCCATGTGGGACGGATTTGGTTTGCCTACTGGCTCTTTCCTTATCCCAATGCCCGGACTTTATGGGTCAATTTCAGGTCGCCCCTTAATTGGGATGTATTCGCTGTTTCTACTTATATAACAGTCAGCTCACTATTTTTTATTGTGGGAATGATACCAGACATGGCTGTGTTGAGAGACAGATTTAAAGGAATGAGAAGTAAGATATATGGCTTCTTTGCTATGGGCTGGCGAGGAACGCATAAACAATGGCATCATTACGAAACAGCATATTTGTTATTTGCCGCTTTAGCAACACCGCTGGTAATTTCAGTGCATAGTATTGTCTCCTGGGATTTCGCCATGTCTATACTACCAGGCTGGCACAGCACAATCTTTGCGCCCTATTTCGTCTCCGGCGCTATTTTTTCTGGCTGTGCCATGGTGATCACCATCCTATATCCTCTTAGAAAAATATTTCACCTGGAAGATCTCGTAACGGAGAAACATTTTACAAGGTTAGCCCAGATAATGCTATTGACTTCTCTTATAGTAACTTATTCCTACCTGACAGAATTCTTCGTCGCCTGGTATAGCAATAATATTTTTGAACAAGAATCGTTTTACAACCGTGCCTTTGGATATTACGGAGTCTACTTTTTCATCATGTTTATCTGTAATTCCATTTTACCGTTGAGCATATTTGTTAAGAAAATCAGGACTAATGTAAAAATCCTTTTTTTCATTTCTATCTTTGTGAATATTGGTATGTGGTTGGAGCGTTTTGTAATAATTATCACATCGCTTTCCCGAGACTTTGATCCTTATGCCTGGGGTAATTATGCGCCAACCTATATTGAATGGGGAATTTTCTTGGGCAGCATCGGGGGATTCTTATTACTATTTTTCTTCTTTACAAAATTTGCTCCTGTAGTTGCTATAAGCGAAGTTAAAGGACAAATCCATCATGATATTCAAGGAGGCGACCATGCATAATAGCACAAACAGAATTAAAGCTGTATTTTCTAATTATAAAAAATTTATCAACGCCCTGAAATCAATAGCAAAAATTCAATACCAGGATTTAGAGGTATTTTCTCCTATGCCTTTACACGATGTTGAAAAGATTCTACCTCAAAGACCGAGTGGTGTTCGCTGGTTTACTTTTGTCGGCGGAATAATTGGACTGGCAATTGGTTTTGGTCTCCCTATTTATACAGTTTTGCAATGGCCTCTAATAACCGGCGGGAAACCTGTTGTCACCATCCAGGCATTTATTATTATCGCCTTTGAATTGCTTATCTTATTCGGGGCAATTTTTACCCTGCTTGGTCTGTTGTTTCATGCAAGATTGCCAAGACAGAATTTGTCTAATTATGATGGTCGTTTCTCGGAAAATTCTTTTGGTATGATTATAAAAGCAGGCGATGATGAGGTAGCAGGGATTACAGAGCTGCTGCAAGAAGCTGATGACCTTGTTGTAGATAAGTTAGAAATGTTGTCAGGGGAGGTAAATTTATGAAAGAAGACAATGTAATTTTAAGAAATATTCGAATAATTGTTATAATTCTAATAATAGTCGGCGTTATTTTTTCTATCACTGGTGTGATGAGTGACAATCCTACCAGGATGTGGCAGATTTACTTGGTTAATTTCCTTTTATGGACTGGCATTGCCCAGGCAGGGGCAGTGTTTTCAGCAATTCTGGAGATTACAAATGCCAGATGGGGACTTCGTATGCGCCAGGTTGCAGAGTCGCTGATTTCCTTTCTCCCGTTTTCAGTTATCTTACTCGTTATCATGTTATTGGGAACAAAACATATTTTCCCCTGGACATCGGAAGTAGCAATTCCTGGGGTAAAAAAAGCCTATCTTAATCTGACATTCTTATTCGGCAGAAATATTTTTGGGCTGGCGCTTTTAACTGTGTTGAGCATTATTTTTGTAAAAAAGCGCCGACAGGCAGATGACAATGGAGGAGAGCGCCCACGCTCTCTGGCAGTTGTACTATTATTACTATATGCGATCATTTACACAGTCGTTGCCTTTGATTTTATTATGTCATTATCCCCTCACTGGTACAGCACTATCATGGGAATGCACTTTTTTACAGCATGTTTCTATAGCGGGTTAGCTGTAATTATTATCATGGCGGTTTTCGGTAAATCCCATCTGTTTCCGAATGACTTTATGACAACGAGTGATTTTCATGACATCGGCAAACTAACTTTCGGTTTCGCTATATTCTGGATGTCACTGCTATGGTCACAATTTTTAGTGATCTGGTATGGTAACATCCCGGAAGAAACTGAATTCCTGCATTTACGATTTATGGAACAACCGTGGGAGACCATGACCTGGTTGGTAATCGGGTTAGCTTTTTTTATCCCATTATTTATTCTCATGAATAAAAAAGGAAAAACAATTCAGCTTGTCGCGGGTATAGTAGGATTTTTAATACTGATTGGATCTTTCCTTCATGTATATGTACTTATTGTACCTTCTTTGAATCCACATCATCTCTACTTTGGGGTAACTGAGTTGTCTATATCTCTTGGTTTTTTAGGGCTTTTTATCTTATGTCAGGATTTTGGATTAAAAAAGCTGCCAATTAAATAATTAATATTGAAAATTGTTATAAAAAACCTTGCAAGAGAAGGAGTTGTATGAATAAGTAGTTATATAGTGTTTGAACGAAAACACAACTTTATGTCATTTCGACCGAAGGGAGAAATCTGTAAATCCAATATTTGTGTAAAAAACCAGATTCCTCACTTCGTTCGGAATGACACTTTTACTACAAATTTAATAGTTTTCGTTCAGACATTATATAGGAAAAGATCCCTCAACAATGTTTGATTTTATATTATTTTTGAAGTAGCGACATCCAATTAGGTGTGCGAAGGTACAAGCAAAACTAAAAAATATCATTGAAACCATTTAAATTATTTACCAGTAGGAGGAATTATAATGTTACATCGACATCATTTAATAATCATAAGCTTATTGCTTGCTGTTCTGCCGTTAGATTCAACTTTCGGTCAATTTTACAAAGTCTATGGCTACAAAACCCTGGATGCTGGGGAAATCGAATTGGTCTATTGGAATTCGTACGTTCTTTCCAGTGATCATCAGATGAACTTCTTTAATAATTCTGTAAAACAAGAAGGATTAATGGCACATTCTTTTGAAGCTGAATATGGGCTTTCACATAGCTGGACAGTAGCCGCTTATTTTGATTTTCTCGATCCTGTTGATGAAGGGATGAAATATATTAGAACAAAAGCCTTAATGAGTCATTACAGTTTTTTTGATAAAGGCAGCCGTCCGATTGATCTGGCTCTTTATGTTGAATATATTGTCCCTAAAAAAGGCTATAAAAATTCGGAAGAACTGGAAATAAAGTTAATTTTAGAAAAAGATATCGATTTTTGGACAATAATTTTAAATCCAACATTTGAAAAAAAAATCAGTGGCGAAGATGTTGCAGAAGGAACGGAATTTAATTTATCGACGGGAATCTATTACCGGGAACTTCGCTGGTTTAATTTCGGAGTGGAATATTATGGTAAATATGGAGAGTTACGTGATTTTAAACCCAAAGATGAACAACAACATTACCTGTTCCCTGTCATAGATTTATTTTTTAAAAAACAATATCATCTACACACAGGTTTAGGAATTGGACTAACAGATGCTGCAGATAAATTTGTTTGGAAAACAATTTTTGGCGTGGAATTCAAATGAATTAAAACAGAAAGGATTATTATCATGAAATTAAAAAAGACGGTACTTATCATTTTTTCCCTATCATCATTATTGTTACTCCTGGGATTAACGCCACCTGATGACAACAAAAATGGTGACTTAAAATCAAAAATGAAGAAATATCAATACTGGGAAAATCCGCGTGTGTGTTCCGGATGTCATTGGGATAAATTTACAGATTGGTCACGTTCTCAGATGGCAAAAGCTTATTCAGGAGATTTTTTTCAAGCACAATATTTTAAATTAGTATTGAAAGATGTGAAAAGAGATTCAGCGGTTAAAGACGCACACGAAGGGTGCATTGGCTGTCATTCACCTTCGTCATATCTTTCAAAGGAAATGATACCACCCGAATCACCCCATCCGGATAATCATTGGCAGCCTGGCACGGGCAGCCGTTACATGGCAGAGCGAGGAATTTTCTGTGATTTTTGCCATACAGTTGAAGGTTATGAAGGTGATACCATGGGGAAAGATCCATTTAATCATAATTATCATTCGGCAGCTACTGAGAATATTGATCCTAAAAGAGGGGACCTTGCATTTCCCTGGTCGCCGCATCATGAAACGCAGCTTTCTGAATTATTCGAACAAGCTGAATTTTGTGGAATCTGTCACAATGAATTGAATTCTTTTAATGTTTGGGTTAAAGCAACACATTTTGAATATCTTGAAGGACCTTATCCGGCTAAAGGGATTGTTTGTCAGAATTGTCACATGCCGCATCGAGGGGGAAAACCTGCTAAAATGGGTCCTACTCGGGAACATAATTCGGAGCACTGGTTTGGTGGAGGTTTTTCCACATTTGTTGAAGGAGCGGCAAGAGTGAGTATCCATTTAGATAAATTTCAATTAAAAACAGGTGAAAGTGTAGCATTCAACATTGAAGTTCAAAATGTGGCAGCAGGGCATAAATTCCCTACTGGTTCATCCGAAGAGCGCGATGTTTGGCTTCACGTGGGAATATACAATGAAAAAGGCGAAGAATTGGAACATATCAAAATATCTCCTAATCCTGATGATCCTGATGATAAATATTTCATTACTTCCAATGAAAAAGTTGCCTATCCAACACACAGTAAATTCTCGCAACCATTTGAAAGAGATTGTCTGGTAGAAGGGGATAGACTTTACCATAGTGCTTTCCTGGATTCAGATGGGAAGGTGACTTATGCTCAATGGTATGCTGTAAAAGACATTGAAAACCGTATCGCCCCCCTGGAGAAAAGGCTTGAACATTATAAATGGACTGTCTCTGAACAATTAACAGGAAAAACTGTTTTTCTTTTAGCCATTTTAAATTATCGACGGATGCCAGATTCTTATGCAAACTATTTAGGGATTAAAACCAGACCAACTCTTGAAGTGGGTCGTGATGAAGTAAGAATAAAAATTGAGTAACCAGTAAAAAACGACAAAAATACAGACAAGAGTTATTTATTATACTCATTAAGGTTTAGAATTTCATACTGATTCCATCACCCCAAGCGATGGAATCAGTTTATCAATAATTTCTTACACTAAAAAATTAACCATAAACAAGTATAAACTATAGAGGTTTTAAAATGAAAAAAGTAATTATAAGTATTTTGATTATCACCAGTTCTGTACTAATTGCTCAATCTTTGTTTTCCCATTGTGAGGTACCCTGTGGAATATACAATGATAAAATGAGATGTGATATGATTGAAGAGCATATCACCACAATCGAAAAGGCAATGACAATGATTGTAAAAATTTCAAACGAAGACACTATTAATTATAATCAATTGGTACGCTGGATCAATAATAAAGAGAAACATGCTACTGAGATCCAACATATAGTGAGTCAATATTTTATGACCCAGAGAGTGAAACCCGTAACTGAACAGGATACCGAGGAATACAAGAAATACATTAAGAAATTAACGTTTTTACATGAAATGATAATATATGCCATGAAAGCTAAACAAAGCACAGAGCTGGACAATGTTAAGAAATTAGGCTCACTTTTATCAAAATTTAGAAATGTTTATTTCGCATCTGAAAGTCCAAAACATAAACATTAAACTGAAAGGAAAATTCTATTTTGTGGGGTATTTTCACAATTAAAATGAATCCCTATGTTCATTAACAAAAGTAATCTGTTTAAATTAATTTATTTTTTAGATAGTGTTATGATATCAATTATTAATCTACTTCAGCAAAGAAAAGCTTCACGTGCTTTTTCGTCAGAGCTGTTAGCTAAGGAATGTATTGATAAGCTGATGAATGCTGCGCAGCTTTCTGCTTCTTGTTTCAATAATCAACCATGGCGATTTCTGTTTTTAAATGAAAAGGCTGTATTGGAGAAAGCACGACGAGCGTTATCGAAAGGAAATAGTTGGGCTAAAGAAGCACCACTGCTAATCATTGGATTTTCCAAACCAGATTTGGATTGTCAAATGCATGATGGTCGAGAATATTACTTATTCGATCTGGGTATGGCTGTGCAGAACATCCTGCTGCAGGCGACAGAATTAAATTTGGTCGCCCGACCGATGGCAGGATTTAGCCCTGATATGATAAGAAATGAATTTGACATCCCGAAAGAATTCAAAATTATAGTGATGATCGCTGTTGGTTTCGAGGGGGATATTAACAAACTGGATGAGAAATTGCAAAAAATTTCCACAGCACCGCGAAACAGGAAGCCGATTTCAGAAAATTTTTTTATGAATAGCATAAAATAACTTGATTATTGTTAATAATATTTTTAATATTAAGCTTTGGAAATATCATGAAATGTCTGAAATAAATTAATAAAAAATCATTCTAATGTCCAAAATACAAGGAGCCATATTTATGAAAGTGCAAGATATTTTAGCAGAAAAGGGTTCTGAAGTTATTTCTGTTCATGAAGAGAAGACGGTTTTTGAAGCAATGGGGATTTTTGCTAAGAATAAAGTTGGGTCATTGTTGGTGTTAAATGAAAACAACGATACTGTGGGTATTATTGGTGCCCGAGATGTGCTAATGGAAGCACTTAGAACGTGTGAAGGAATAAAAAAAACCAAAGTAAAGGAGATTATGACCAGGGAAATTATTGTCGGAGCTCCTGAAGATAATCTCGAAGATGTAGAAAAAATTATGACCGTAAATCGCATTAGACATTTACCAATAGTTAAACAGAAGCAGATTTGTGGTATTATCTCCATTGGTGATGTTGTTAAAGCACAACTGCAAGATCTTCATGTTGAAAACAAATATTTGAAAGACTATGTATCTGGAAAATATCCAGCTTAATTTTTTAAGTCTATTCAATTAATTTATTTAACTCAAAATTTAAGGAGAAATAACAATGAAAAAGTATGTTTGTATGGCATGTGGATATGTGTATGATCCCGAGGTGATTGGTTAATGATGTGATCATGTTAATCAATCACCAGTTTTATTGTTAGGACAGTGAATTAAATAAATTACCCAAACTGTCGAATTAGCAATGTTTATTATATTTTAATTAGTGCCTGAACGAAAAGTCCTGTTTTTGTCATTTCGACCGAAGGGAGAAATCTGTAAATCTAATATTTTCGTAAAAATCAGATTCCTCACTTCGTTCGGAATGACAGCTTTTGAGAAAAATTGACACTTTTCAGACAGACACTAATTAGTGTCTGAACGAAAACGTAACATAAGACTCTGGCTTGTGGCTGTTACCTGGGCTAACTTCCTATTTTTTGGAGCAAGCAAGATGCGTGCGTTACGATTACAGGGGTTTTCGTTCAGGCGCTAATTAATTCACGTCCCTAGAAGAACGGGAGGAAGGAGAACAAATGCAGGTTAATAATATGACATTGATCATAGGTGGAGATGCGGGTCAGGGAGTTGAATCCAGTGGGGCTGGATTTTGTAAGGCTCTGGCTCGAGGTGGATTGCATGTTTTTAGCGTACAGGATCATCGTTCCAGAATTCGAGGCGGACATAATTTTTATGTGATAAGAACTTCTGATCAGCCTATTGTAAGCTGGACTGAACCAGTACAATTAGTTGTGGCACTAACCCAGGAAACCGTTAATATTCATCTTAAAAAAGTGGTACCTGGCGGAGCTATAATTTATGATGATGAATTCAATATTAAAAAAGAGCAACTTGAAAATAAAAATGTCAAATCTATTGCAGTTCCTTTAAATAAAATTGCCCGGGATATTGGGGGAAGCCAGGTAATGGCAAATACAGCAGCCCTGGGTGCGGTCGCAGGATTAACTCAATTTCCATTGAAATATATTCGATCTGTTGTGAAAGATAATTTTAAAAAGAAGGGGGATAAGATTGTTGAAGCAAATTATAAAGTTGCCCGGGAAGCTTGTAATTATGTTATTTCTCAATACGGAACATCTTTTGATTGGAAATTACAATCGGTAGATGCACCAGAACGAATGGTGATAAATGGGAATCAGGCGATTAGTTTAGGAGCGTTGGTTTCGGGATGTAATTTTGTCTCTGCTTACCCCATGACACCAGGAACTTCGATATTTGAATGGTTAACAGCTCATGCAAATCAATATGGAATTGTATCCAAACAAACCGAGGACGAAATTGCCGCGATTTGTATTGCTATTGGAGCAGCTCATGTAGGCGCCAGGGCGCTGGTACCAACTTCTGGTGGTGGCTTTTCCCTAATGGTTGAAGCCTTAGGATTAGCAGGAATGTCTGAAACACCAATAGTGATTGTTAATGCTCAGCGCCCGGGCCCGTCTACTGGATTTGCCACTCGAACAGAACAAGCTGACCTGTTGTTTACTATCAATGCTTCACAGGGCGAATTTCCACGAATTGTATTAGCGCCTGGAGATACAGAACAATGTTTTAAAGCAACCGCTCGTGCCTTTAACTTAGCCGAAAAGTACCAAACTCCTGTAATTATACTGACCGATGCTTTTTTAGCTAATTCATACCGTACCATAGAAAAAGCTGCACTGGACTTTGAATCAGTCACCATTGATCGAGGGCAATTGTTAACCGAAATAGAGTTAGACCAATTACGAGGCGATTACAAACGGCATGCGTTCACTGATAACGGAATTTCTGCTCGTGCATTGCCCGGTCACCCTAAAGCAATTTTTAAGACCACCAGTGATGAACACAATGAGTTTGGAGAAATTATTGAAGATGCAGAAACGCGCAATAAAATGCACCAAAAACGAATGAGAAAATTAGACACTGCGCTGGCTGATATGACAGCACCAATTTTGTATGGTCCAGTGGAGTCTGAAATTACCTTTATCTGTTGGGGATCAACGCTCGCTCCATTAAAAGAGGCGGTCAATATTTTAAACAATGACAAAAGAAATATGGCGAACTTGTTGCAATTTATGGATCTGTGGCCGTTTCCTGTGGAAAAAGTGCGCCCGTTCGTTGCAAAAGCAGGCAAGTTAATTTCAGTCGAAGGTAATTATACTGGTCAATTAGCGAGCTTGATAAAAATGACTATGGGTTTGGAAGTTGATGATAAAATTTTGAAATACGATGGGCGAACGTTTTCGCCAGAATATATTTTGAATAATTTGAAGGAGATGCTATAATGTCAGAAGTAATAGATTTTAAAAGCCGAAGAAAACCCACCTGGTGTCCAGGATGTGGAAATTTTGGTATCTGGAATTCTTTGAAAGCAGCGCTGGCGAATCAAAATATTGCACCACATCAGGTGCTCATTGTTTCTGGGATAGGTTGTGGGAGCAAATTACCTGATTATACCCATGCCAACGGTTTCATGACACTGCACGGTCGTCCCTTATCCATTGCTACTGGCGCTCATTTAGCAAATCATGACCTGAAAATTATTCTAACTCATGGTGATGGAGATGGCTATAGCATGGGCGGAAATCATTTCATTCATGCCATTCGCCGAAATATCAATGTTGTTGACATCTATCAAAATAATAAAGTTTATGGTCTAACCAAAGGACAATATTCTCCAACAAGTGAAAAAGGGTATATCTCAAAAACAACTTTGGGCGGATCAATTGAAGAAAGTGTTAATCCGTTGGCTATTGCGGTGGCTAATGGAGCGACCTTTGTCTCTCGAGGATTTGCCGGCGAAACCAAACATCTGACGTGGATTATAGAACAGGCACTGCAGCATAAAGGTTACAGCCTGGTTGATGTATTTCAGCCTTGCGTCAGTTTTAACAAGGTAAATAGCTATCAATGGTACCAGCAGCGAGTTTACAAATTAGAGGATGAGCCTGATTATGATGTAACAGATCAACTAGAGGCATTTAAACGAACAAAAGAATGGGGAGCCAGAATTCCAATTGGAATTTTTTATCGAATTAGAGATAAGTTAACTTATGAAGAACAAGTACCAGTTTTGAAAAAAGGAGCATTAGTAAAACAAGATTTAAGGAGAAGTGTACCTGAAATTATAAAAAAGGAATTTGTTTAATTAAGGAGAAAATTATGTTAAAACCTGGAGACAAAGCACCCGATTTTACATTGTTATCAGATAAAAATGACCAGATTTCGTTATCTGATTTTTCAGGAAAAGCAGATGTGGTGCTATATTTTTATCCGAAAGATAATACCAGCAGTTGTACCAAAGAAGCATGTTCTTTTAGAGACAATCTTGATGTGATTAAAATGAAAAATGCTACTGTACTGGGGGTGAGCCCTGATAGTGTAAAATCGCATCAGAATTTTATAAATAAGCATAATCTGAATTTTACGCTTTTAAGCGATCCCGACCATAAAGTTGCCGAGGCTTATGGCGCCTGGGGTGAGAAAAATATGTACGGCAAAAAGTATTGGGGAATTTTGCGCTCAACCTTTATCATTGGTAAGGATGGCATTATCAAGCATGTTTTTAAAAAGGTGAAAACTGCTGTGCATGGTGAAGAGGTATTGGAGGTTTTATAATATTTAGTATTGGTACTATTAGGCACTTGCTCCCCGAAAAACGTAAAGTTTGTTCATGTTTTTAGTTCGATAACCATCATTCACTTTATTTTTATGAATGGCGAACACCGAAAATCGAACAGGGGAAGTTAATAAATAAGACAACATTACTTCCGCGTGGAAGCCTGCTTCGCTAGAATTTTAGCTTTATTGAACATGATCATTTTAAATTCAAATCACAATTCATAAAGATATTGGAGTAGCGATATGTATGAATACGAGGTAAGAAATAGAATTCCACTTCTGTTGGCAATTAGTACCTGTCCCAGGTGTAAGAGGATGAAGAAGTTTTTAAAAGCAAATAATGTAACAGCGAAAATTGTTGATGTGGATTTGCTTTCATTTGGTGAGAAGCGAGAAACTTATCTTTTTTTACAACAGGTCAACCCTAATTTATCTTTTCCAACTTTGATCGTTGGTGACATAGCAGTTATTGGTGAAAATTATGATGACGTTAAGGAGGTGTTAGCCTTATGATGACAGTTGAAAAATATTATGAATCTTTGCAGAAATTTGCTCCAACCCGGGATTTAATTTTGAATCCAGAGTGGGATATTATAGAACCTTTACTTGAAGGTTTATTAAAAAACGGTGAACGATATGGCGTCCGTACCTGTCCCTGTCGATCAGCCTCTGGAAATCGAGAGAAGGATCGTGATATCATTTGCCCCTGCGATTATGCCAAGCCTGATATCGATGAATATGGTGCTTGTTATTGTTGGCTTTTTGTGTCACAGGATTGGATAGATGGGAAGATTCCCCGGATGCAAATTCCCGAACGGCGTCCGCGTGAAAAAATATTAGATTTTTAATTTTACAGGTTTGAACAAGGGAGAGTGCTATGAAATATTACTTAACTGGATTTATTGTTTTTATTTTATTTGTTGCTAACGAGGATTTAATGTCACAGAAAAAAAATACAGAGTATAACAAATTAACTCCAGCAGAAGAACGAGTCATTGTTCACAAAGGAACCGAAAGACCATTTACGGGAAAATATTATAATCATAACAAAAAGGGCACTTATAT
>SMTZ1_10001135_pt1 | contig 26238 bp, 12 predicted proteins | sample DeeMarSWOR136_30_FD_25667 | JGI IMG/M metagenome (IMG submission 25667)
TCCTACCACATCTAAGTGTTGGTCTCAGCAGACCCGTGCTCACTCTGGGTATGACACCGTGTTTGTAATCGTCGAGTAGAACATGGATATAGAAGCCTGTAGATGACCTCCCTCTATGAGCCAGTAGCCTTCAAACAGCTCACCAATCTCTGGCCAGCCTCCAGCGGTGTAGCCACCAGTCCAGGTGCCATTACATATGTAGACCAGACCATCTGACGAAGTGTAGCCAATGTAGAACATTGTCAGGTCTTCAAAATAGACTTCAACAAAGAAGTCAACGGGCCATGTCTGAGGCCAGTACTCTGGATGAGATGTTGCATCGTTCATCTGCCCGATACCGTCGTCAATAAGAGATCCACTAAGCCAGAACCAGGTTGTTGGACCTACCTCTCCAGAAACCCTCCCCGCCGAACTGAACAAGACCTCTATTCTGCAGTAGTCCGTGTCATTGCGCCACATCTGGACTCCATCGACGAAAGTACCTGCATGTTGTTGATTGTAGAACGTTGACAGGTCATCGTTCACAAAGCTGGAGTTGCACATCCAAAAGAAAACGACATCTTCACGTTTGCTGTTCAGAAAGGTGGCAGCCAAGGGACCGTATCCGTCGCCTCCACCGTTGGTCGTGGTTGTTGTAGTCGTGGTTGTCGTTGTCGTTCCATTGCCGCCTGGAGGCCAGAACAGAGTGGCTCCAAAACCGGCCACGATTAGCACAGCGATGATTACAGGGGCGAGTACTCTCATTCCTATACCCGAATCGTATTCTCTCACTGATTGTTCACCTACTGAATACTGCAGCTCCTGTTGATATTATGCTAATCATTGAACACATTGTTCCGTTTATTGAACACTGAGGAATAATGGACTATGTACAAAAGGTTATTAGCAATATCTGCACAATCGTTAACCAACAAGAGAGGTGCAGATGGAGAGCCCTTTGACTAATACTGCACACCAGAAGGGTCAAAGTTGTGCATGATTGTCGGAGGACACACAGTTCTGCAACGTTTTACTCCCTCACGAAGGTGAAATCAATGTCCACACTATCTGAGTTGTCTGAGGATGTTCCAAGCGTCACCGAATACATAGAAAACATGGCAGCAACGTATCGGGGAGGGTTCATCAGGCAGAGAGATAGCTATACCCTGAAAAAGGAAGCTACTGATATACTAAAGACACTCGTCGATGACTACGTAATCGTCGCCTTCTTTGCCGACTGGTGCGGCGACTCCAGAAGAGCCATCCCGGTTCTCTCTCTGCTTGAACAAGAGCTTGACTTCAAGGTAAGAGCGTTTGGCGGAATGACCAAACCACCGTTCGGGTCAAAGACGAATTGGGCAGTCCCGCCGAGTCCGAAAGAGGTAGAAGTCTGCGATATCACAAGTAGTCCAACTATCGTTGTATACAAGAAGTCAGGTGAAGAAGTCGGACGAATGAAGACAAAGCCCCGCATGGCCCCTACAGTTGAAGAGGAGATCATCTGGATTATTGAGAAAGACAACTAGGGAGTAAGTTTCTCACTGGAAGCGTTCTTGGCATCCTTTGCAGTTCTCGAATCCTGGACCTAGGCATACTTCCGTTTGACTTCCACCGTACTTTAGACCCCATCGTTGCATCATTTCTAGGACTCCTCGAAGGTCGTTTCCCTTTCGCGTCAGACTATAGGATACCTTGGGTGGAATGCTTGTTGCCTCCACCTGCCGCTCTACAATCCCTTCGTGCTCCAACTCCCTCAGACGCTCGGTCAGCACTTTGGGACTGATCCAATCTAGATCTCTGTGTATGCCGCTGAAACGCATTTCCTCTGCAGACCTAGGTCTCATCAGCGTCTGTAAGATGAGGATCATCCACTTCTTTCCAAGTATCCGGGACGCCACATAGACTGGGCACACCTCCACTGCGGATTTGACACGTTTCACCATTGGCACCACTTACTTTTCGGTAACTAGTTACTTTATATAAGTTTTGTACTTCCTGAAAGTCTGATGGACAATGGTCAAGCGATTGATGATCATGATTGACGAGGGCAAATGCACTGGCTGCGGCCTGTGTGTCCCAAGTTGTGCAGAGGGTGCATTACAGATAGTTGATGGGAAGGCGAAGCTAGTCTCTGAAACCTTCTGCGATGGGCTTGGAGCATGTCTAGGACATTGCCCCGAGGGAGCGCTAACTCTACGGGAAGTTGAAACTGTGGAGTTTGATGAAGAGGCCGCAATGGCCCATGTTGCTCAAGTGCGGGCGCAGACGGTTGCCGCAGATGCCACAGGGTCTTCAGTGGGTTGCGCAGGTTCAGAGGCGTTCACGTATTCGTCCACAGAAGAAGATTCCGCTCACGAGGGAGCGGTACCGGAGAAGGTAGCACTGTCACAACTCCAGCATTGGCCAGTGAAGCTGCGGTTGTTGAATCCACAGCATCCAGTCTTCGAGAATTCGAGCGTTGTGATAGTCGCCGATTGTGTAGGCCCCGCATATGCAGGCCTTCATGACGACTTCTTGAAGGGAAAGGCCGCTGTGCTATTATGTCCCAAGTTTGAAGACTACGGTGCGAATGTGGACAAGCTATCAGCGATCTTCAGGCTGCACAATGTCAAGGACATAGCACTCATCCATATGGAGGTACCATGTTGCCATGGGTTGGCAAGGGCGACACAAGAAGCTGTTCAGAAATCCGGGAAGGACATCCCTATCAGAACCTATGTGATTGGTGTGCGGGGAGAAATCAAAGCGGTCACTTAATCGACGCGCATCTTCGAAGAACCTTACCACCGCCTGCTACATCTTGGGCTCCAATGCATGAATCTTCCAAACAGGAACTCTTACGGCCAAGATGCCACCATCACCTGTCACTATAGTCTTGTTTCCGGTGATAGGGGATGGATGTTCTAGATAGGTCCTTTCGAGTCCTCCGGACCTTGATTGGATTCGGCGGGCTTCTCGGACTTGCAGTGGGACTAGTCATCCTCTTCTGGGGAGATGTGATCATCTCTGCAGCAACACGAATGCTGGCTCCGACATGTCCTCTCTACTGGAGAACCATGGGGCTACTCGCCGCATCTTTGGAGGCCTGCAGGTGGTTCCTTCCCAGGATCAAAGGCGCTACCTAGCAATCCCAATAGCGGCGCACTTGGTCAGATTACTTATCCCGATTCTCACCTATGCGCAAGTTCTCGATATACCATCGATGGTAGGGATGCTCATAGTGTCCACTGTCTTCGACCTCTTTCTAGCTGTCGCTACCGTTGTACTTCTCTTCCAGACGGGGCTATTAACAAGAAGTCAACCGTAACTGAGCTCCTCAAGAAAGCGGCCATGAGGTGTCATTGAGCTGTATATCGAGTCCCCTCTATGGCCAAGAACTGCGACAGGCATGTGTGGTGTGTCAAATCCAATCCCGAGGTTTCCAGAGTTGTCCGCCATGATTAGGCCTGCCTCCCCACTCGTCTTCTCGCGAAGCAGCTGCATCGCTTTGTCTGCAGCCTCCTGGACTTTGAAACCCTCCTCCACGTACAATACAGCCATCCGTCCCATGACAATCCTCAGTATCTGTTCACCCTTGCCTGTACAGCTTGCAGCAGCCAACTCGTTTGCGTAGACTCCAGCACCGACTACTGGTGAATCACCAACCCGGCCTGGTAGCTTTCCTGGCCATCCGCTAGTAGAAGATCCAGCGGCAATCCGCCAATCGGAGTCTACGACCACGCAACCTACTGTGTCACAGCCTTCAGCCATGGGTGTCTGAGATGAGCGATTTCTTTTAGACTCCTTCCTGTAGCCTTCCGAAATCATCTGCTTGTATAGCTTGTTCGCCCCAGTGCCGACCATTTGTGAATTGGGTGTCCGCTCCAGCACGTACCTAGCCAAAGAGATGGGATGAATTATATCTCGAACGGACATAACGGCCCCGCTTTCTAGTCTGTTGCCGTCCATCACCATCGCATCGACTTCGATCTCACCGTCACGGTTTGGCCGGGCTCCACGACCCGCAGTAAAGAGATCTGTTTCTTCCAACTCCCATATGGCGGCCTCAACTGAATCTACTGCTGAGCCCCCCTTGTTGAGTACGCACATCCCAGTGATTGCGGCCTTCTCGACTGCCTTCAGAATGGCGACATGGCGCTTCTTGTCGAAACGCGTTGCACCCCCGTGAACTACGATTATCGGTCGTGGCATTTTCTGCTCCAACTCAAGAGGAGTCGTCCTATTAAGATACAACGTTCACTCTTTGGGTCTAGACTCCCATTCGATGCAGCTCTTCTTCCAAGAAACGCTTGGTCTGCTGCGTATTGTGCCAGCGTTCAGCGAACGTTCCTGGTGTGATTCTCTGCTCACTGTAGGCCTTCTGAAGGGCATCGAGCTCTTGCGCAGTCTCTGCGAGTCGATCCCTGTACATTTGTATCCGCATTGCAGCGCCGGCCTCTTCAGATTCACTTGGTGTCTGGACCGATATTATGCGACCATCCATTATTCTATATATCCTATCAGTCCGTCTGGCAATTGCCGGATCATGGGTGACAATCAATACGGTCTTGCCCATTTCCTTATTCACTCCTATCAAGAACTCCACAATCTTGGCTCCTGTCTCAGTGTCTAAGTCGCCTGTAGGTTCATCACATATGAGAATCGGTGGGTCGTTCGCAAGGGCAGCAGCAATCGCTACTCGTTGTTTCTCGCCTCCTGAGAGCTCATCGGGTTTATGGTTAATTCTCAGCCCGAGACCTACTTTGTCTAGAAGTGCAGTGACGCGTTTCTTGCGTTCATCCTTAGGTGTATTGATGGCGAGCATCGGTAGCTCCACATTCTCATACGCAGTAAGAGTAGGGATGAGATTCAGCGTCTGAAAGATATGGCCAACAACCTTCTGCCTCAATGCTCCTAGCTGTGCAGGATTAGACGATGAGATATCCTTCCCAGCAACCCAACTCTTGCCTGCCGTCGCATGGGTCAGGCCTCCAATTATGTTCAGCAATGTGGTCTTCCCAGAACCACTCGGTCCAACTATTGCGATTATCTCGCCCTTGTCTACCTTCATGGAGAGGCCCCTCAGTGCCTGGACTTCGACATCGCCGAGCTCGTATACTTTCACCAAGTCTCGTGTTTCTATGTAGCTAGGTATGGATTCCATTTCTACTCCCTCAGAACATCAACTTTCGATTCTGTGAATCTCGAAGCCAAGACTATTGGTACTAGAGCCGCCGCAAGGACAGCAACGATCATAGTAATCATGCCAACAACCGCAGGTATAGATAGGACGACCACTGGTCTCACAAGCTGCTGCAAGTTCTGGCTCTGATTAGCAAGGTCGCCGAATAACTGAATGAACCCTGTTCCAACTCCCAGGATTAGCGAGAAGAGTATCATCACCATAATCTCCGCGATGAGGACTTTCAGAACTTGACTTCGGGTGAACCCGCGAACCCTGAGCAATGTGGTTTCGTACTCTTTTTCCCGCAGAGTAAGTCCCACAACCAGTGCAGTGCCAAAAATCGCCAATACCACTGCAAATACAACTCCCACCCAACGTGCTCGTGTGCCTCCAACCTCGAAGGTGTTCTCCTCCATAGCCTTAAGTGAAGATACCACTGAGTCTGTGCTCTCTACTTCGGGATATCTCGATGCTATCTCCTCTTCGAGAACTGTGCCGTTTACATCGGGAAAAGTCTTGACGAGAATGTGACCTTCGGCATACTCAGAAAGACCCGTCGAGTTGAGGAAATCACTGGGAACGAAAGACGGGTAAGTCCCACCGAAGGCAAATCGGCCGAAGTCCCGAGCGATGTCCCCTAGAAGTGCTTCGAATGGACTGACGAATCCCACAAGACCAACAATCTCCATCCGGTGAACATCGCTAGCGCTTGTCCCACGAAGCGTTATGAAGTTGCCAATCCTGAGGTCAAGGGATCTGGCCACAGAGACTGACAGGAGAATCTTCTCTCCCGTGAAATTCTGGAAGACCTCATCCAGCGACGGACCGCTAAACCAGCTTTCCTCATAAAACGCGGCTTCGGTCCAATTTTCGGGGAAGATGCCTCGTATCTCCATACTGCCCGTGGTGCTACTCATCGTGAGTCTGTACTCCAACGTGACGGCTTGGACCCCTTCAAGCCCCTCAATCACTTCAATTGTGCCCGTGAGATTGGTGCCTGCCGGGAATATTGCACCAACGTCAGATCCGACATCATATAGAGTGGTACGATTGACACGGTCCGCTTCTGAGAAGAGACCTCCAACACTGAACAATCCATACGCGACGATGAGTGCAACCACAAACACCAAAGCCGCGTTTCTCGAAGGATTCCTCTTCACATTCCTAGTCGCGAGCCTGCCAAAAGCACCAAAGAATCGGCTAAAAGTCTGAACGATTCCCTCCTGAAACTTCTGTGAGCCTCGGAGCAGTATCTTGGTTAGACCGTACAGAAACAAGATAGGGCCTGCAAAGTTGAGGAATCCGTCCACGGGGGTCCATATTGCTGTGACTATGAGGAGAAGGAAGTTTGTGGACAGGGCTCCCGAAAGCACACTCTGCATATTGATTCCTAGAATCCATGCGACGATCTTGTAGGTGCCGAGAACCAGGGCAATTGTGGGCAACAGCCTCTTGTATTCTCTCCGTTCCTCGATGTATACGTACTGCTTCAGCGCATCGAGAGGATCGAGCTTGGATGCTCTTTCTGCAGGACCACGAACCGACCAGTACGCCAAGATTAGCGCAAATGCAACAACGAATACTGAGGTCATAGGGTTGCCTGTGAATGCCAAGAGAGGGTTATCGATTGCCACCCCCACCACCATATGCCCAAGTAGTGTACCAAGAATCAAGCCCACTATTCCGCCGATCAGTCCGATTATCACTCCTTCCAACACAAGCATTCTCTTGATCGACTTCGGCCCAAGCCCTTTTGTCGACAGTAGACCAAACTCCCGACGTCGCAGATTGTAGCTTACGTCACTGAGCATCGTCGAGGAATACCAAGACATGAAGATGATAGGAGCCGCTAGGCTGACGAAGGCAACGATTAGGATTGTGGACATGAGTGACACCATGGAGAGTGTAGGACCGACCAGATTCGTCACATCGGTGTTGAGAACTGCTGTTCTATCCTCTATTCTTGCAACGATATCATTGACAGTGGAAGAAGAGCCTCCCACATCATATGGGTTGATGACCATGTCTCTGTTGAGCTGGCATGCATATCCCGTAGTCATGAACATCCGGGTTCCATTCTCGTATCCATCAAACCATTCAATGAATGGAGCCATTGTAGATTCCCAGTCGACTAGCAGGAGGTTATAGTCGCGCCAATTGCCAATCTCGATTTGGATGAATCCTAGGTTCAAGTATCGAGGAGGATTCAACAGGCGCGCAGTACGCTCAGGAATGTCCACATAACCAGCAACCGTGAGGTTAAGCTCAAGTTCCTCTATGTAAGGAAATTCTGTCGTCTGTACTCTGATCGGGAATTGCAGAATCTCACCCGCGGACAGAGCAGATGCGTTCACTGAGCTCGCAACAATGTAGGTTTCATTGGCGCCCAGTGTTGTTGAGCCGTTTATGTATTCGACCGTACTCCATGCAGCACTCAGAGTATTCAGCCCTATAACGTCAAAGGACGTCCCGGTTGTTTGGTTGTATGTGTAGACGACTTCCGAGTACACGTCTACTGATGACACCTCGGGCAGCCCCTGTAGAAGAGCCTCTAACTCGGCCATTTCAGTGTTCGACCAAGTGACATTGTTTGCTTGGACACGGAGATCATAGTCAACATTTTGAAGAGCGTTCAGCAGAGCCTCTCTAGATGTAACATCAGCAGATACGACCATGCCTGCGAAGAAAGTCGTGGCAATAAGGACGCCAACAGTGAGGGCAACGAAGAGTCGGTAGCCCCTGACGACTCTCTTCAGCGCGTATCTAAACATCTCTCAGTAAACCTTGGTATGCCCCAGAGTTCAACCGATATAAAGTGGTTGTTCACCTCATCGCCCAGATTCGGAATATGGAATCAAGAGGCTTGAGAATAAGGTGGGCGCACCACCGTGGGCAACATGACACTTGCCGCGCCACCACCTAATGATTTGTGCGTCATGTTCCATATAGCCCATTTTTGGGGCACAATGCGAGGCTCGGAACGCACGCCAGATTCCGTAGCCGACCCACGCAAGATGTGCTGCGCCCTTGTTTTGGAGACAGTCATGTTCGCTGATGCTCCACCACAACTATCTCGCAGTTGACATTAGGGCACAAGCGAATATAACTTTAGGTGTCTGCGACACCATCCCGAAAAATGAGGAGTGATGGTCGCGGCGTCTCCTTGTTCACATAGTAATACGACTAAATAGCATATAACAGTATCTCAAGTGACCGAGTACGCCATGGAATGACCTCAACATGGCGCCGGAACCTCCTGTTTCGGTTTGCCAGTTTGTCCTAACAGAGAAATCAAACCCTAGTCTGGAGAGGATGATCTCTTCAGGAACACATCCCTGCGCCTACGCACATAGACCGGTATCAAGACAGTCAAGGCAATTAGGGGGGTCGCGACCAACGCAGCCCTGATTATGGCTTCCACCTGGGAGCCGGCTGGCTCCATTGAGCTCCCTACTGGGGGAACTGAAGGAGCAATCTCACTCCCCGACACCACGAGATATCTCCACTTGGAATGGATAGCAACGTCTGGTGGGGATGCAACGGAATAGAACCGGCCTATCTTCGGGGATCTCAATCTCTCTTGAGATGAATAATGCCAGATGAGACGACGTGTTGCACCACTGACCACGTTGATGTATTCGTTATTCGTCATGATGAGATCATCGGCTTCGTCGCCATCCATGTGGTCGAAAGTGCACATACAGCTAGTATATGGACCACGAAGTGGCGCCAGGTATGTCCATGCGCCTTCATAGTACGGATAGGTTGCCTTGTAACGCACTGCGACAATCCCAGCATCAACATAGTTTATGACCAACTCATCAATTCCATCACTGAGGTATAGGTCGGCAGAATAGAAGTCCCGTATGTTCTCATCCGGAAGGACTACTGAATAGTAGACTGACGTTGTTGGCGATAGGATTGTAGTCAAGTTTCCGTATGTCCTCACTGCGATGTCTGTTACTCCATCGCCGTCGAAATCCCCGGTCTTGATGTCGCCGATGTTGGCCCCCGTGCCAATACTCCATCCAGGGTCACCATTACCCTTTAGCACCGTGAGCGTATTATCCTTCCCTCCAATGACAACATCGTAGAGTGTGGGACTCCCACTAAAGCGGCCAAGGGCCATATGGTTTCCAGTTGATGTTGCATTCGCTAGGCTCCAGTACAGGGAATTGCCTGAACGGTCAAACCAACCGACCCAGGCAGAGGATGAGCCTTCGAAGAGAACCGCAATCTCATGATGGATGTGAATGGCATCGGGCACAAAATCGGCAATATGAAAGTCAAGAATGCCTACTCCAACAGTCGGGGTAATAGTTCCTATCTTGGTCCCAGTGCCTGCATTGAAGATTGCCACAGACGACTTGTCAAGGAGAACTCCAATCTCTAAGTCGGGATTGTCGTCGAGCTGGCCAAACCTCACCTCAGTGATAGATTCGCCGATCGACAGATTCCACAAAGCTGCACTCGTCGTTCCGTTGATTAGGAGCAGATTATGAGTACTGGTGGCCAGCACAATTTCATCTCTTGCATCTCCAAGAATATCCTTCACCCACATCCCGGTAACAGCTGCTGGAGAGGTTTCTTTCTCCCAGTAGGCCTGATGCGCCGTGTAGGCTGGTGGTGTCAATGGCAAAATCCTCTCTTCGCCCTCGAAGGCCTGCAAAGTTCGGTTGATGAAGTCCCAGGCAATTATCGCGGCTGAATCAATACCCGGTAGTCTGGCAATGGTGGCACTCCACGGAAGTCCGTTAGTCACATTGAACCACATGAGAACTCCATTCTTTCCATCAACGGCACCTACTATACCGAGAGGCGTGAACGGGTTGCTGATCGCGACAGCGATGTCTAAAGTCCCCGAACCGCCGAGATATCCAACGTCTATGGCCAAGACTCCGATATTCTCGGCGGAAGGTCTGTAGTTCCATTGACTCCTACCAGTGGAGGGTTCTTCAAGGAAGAGTCCCTTGTCAATAGAGTGGACCAGCACCTCATCCACACTGTCTCCATCGAAGTCTCCGAGGAAAAGCTGGCTCATAAGCCCCCTTTCTGTGGTGTTATAATACGTGGTTCTCGTTTTGAAGTCGAGCAACGAGAGGCCGAACCGCCCACCGCCGAGGTTCGTAGCATAGATTAAGTCCACAAAACCGTCTTCGTTCATATCGCTAGTCAAAAGATCCATCTCATAATCAGTCACCCAATCGGCGGTTTCCCATAGCACGGTACCGTTAACCGGATTCACGAGTTGAATTCGAGATTGGCCAGTCACGACGGCGACAAGTAGTGTCGAGTCACCCGTGAAGTTTCCTACGACAAGCCGGTAGGCGGCATCCACCGATACTGATGTGTCATTCATGTACTGTCCTTGGTGTGAAACCATCCATATCTCACCTGTGGTGGTTCCGAACACTATCTCCACGGAGCCATCAGCGTTCACATCTGCTACATCCATACCTAGATACTCACCTGAAGCGATGTTGTACCTCCATAACTCTAAGCCATTCGTGATGTTCAGGGCATAAATGGTTGAATTCTGGCTAGTCAACAAGACTTCTGGAATGCTGTCGTTTGTTATGTCTTCAAGTAACATGAAGTTGAAGCCGACTCCCTCATCGGTGTTATTCCAGACAAGAGTAGCTCCGTCGTCATTCAGACAATAGACCTCCCCGACGTCAGTTTCCGCGACAATGATTTCGTCATATGTGTCACTGTCAACGTCATAGACCTGCAAGAGTCCGTGTGTGGCGGGCAGAGAACCTATTCCGGGGGTAGCAAAATCCCATAGCATCTCGGAAACTCTGAGCTCGGTTGCACCCTCAGAAGTGTCGAGGTACTCCATGATGTAGACTTCACCACGTCCGGTTGAGATTCCGATTTCGGGGAAAACATTGCCATTGGAGTCATAAACAGTGACACCAGTGACCTCGTTGTCATATACCTTTGACAACCAGACCTCTTCATAAACGGCCATGTCATCAACTCCAATGGAGTGCTTCATCTCATAGACGCCAACTTGCTGTTCGAATGCAACCATAACCTCCTTTCGGCCATCATTGTCAGTGTCCCCCGTGTCGAGATCGACTACATTCCTCAGAGTGTTCCCGGTCCAATCCGAGCTGGGGTTGATGCCATAGACAAGGTCAGTATTGAATCTGTAAAGTAAATCCTGACCTTTGAAGCCGGTCCAGTAGTGGCTGAACATCTCTACGTACATGAATCCGGCATCGGTCAGTCCCAGCACGCATGGAGATTTCGCCGTTGGGCCGTATATCAGATCGCCTGTTGCCTGATATGTGAAATTCACTAAGTTTGTATCGGGGTCCTCAGTTCTCTGAATGTAGTTCGGAATTGTGTTCAGAGTTTCCTGAACACTCCATGTTGCACCCTTGTCCCTGCTCCCAACCATTCCTATTTGATCTTCGAATAGAACCCCGGGAGTCTCATAGATGACTATCAATGATTCATCATCGGATCTCTGATAATTGATATCTGGAAAAATCTCGTCTTTGAAAGACGTCGTTGCCTGATGGGCGATGGAGCCGGTGAAGTTGAGCTCACTGTCTGCAACAAGGACCCAGATATCATAGTCTGGTTTTGCTGTCAGTGTGTTTATCGCGGACAATGCAAGAGCGTGGTCACCACTGGGTAGCTTCACAACTGATGCAGACTGTGCATCCAACTCGTTCCAGTTGGGATAGAAGTTGCCATACCATACCGGTGGTGCGGTGGGTGTGCCTTTGTGTATGAAGTTGCGATAGACTCTCTTAACGTCAGTCTTGGTGTAGATGACTCCTACATGTGAACTGTTGTATACCCAGACCTTGGGGAAGTTTCTAGTAACATCGGCGTTGGTTCTTATCTTGGTGGGTTGCGTCCAGGTCTTTGTGAATGCATCAAACCTTGAGATATAGAAGTCGTATGTGCCACCCATCGAATCGAAGGCCTTCCATGTCAGATAGATATCTCCATCGCTGTCTGAGGTCACGCATGGCTGCACTTCTTCAGTTATTATCATCGACCCTCCAGGGTCGTAGTCCGCATCGTCAAAGATCTGTACGGCATCACCCCAAATTCCTGTAGATATCGTGTAATTCTTCCAGTATAGGTGACTCTGATTCACATAAGCCAAGAAGACCTTGTCCGAAAGAGTGGACTTGCCTTCTGTCAAGTCACTGCAATATTGCCAGTCATTGACATTGATGTCCTCACCAGCACTCCTAACTGTATCAAGCTGTACCAAGGGATAGTTAGGAGAAGCGGTGACAAACTCGACCTTCTTGTACTGCGAATCTGTCCCCGGTATCCATTCCCACATATCAAAACCATGACTGTGGCCGATGATGATTTCCTGGGCACCATCATAGTCCTGATCGTCAAGTGTAAGGCAACTGACAGGGTTCCAGAATATCAACTCCCATGGAGCTGTCCAGGACCAAGTGAAAGTACCTCCTTTGCATTCGTATGTGTTTACAAAACCGTGTGGACGCGAGTACCTAGTGTCCAGGGTACCTCCGATGATTATTTCCCGATATCCATCCTGATCTGTGTCACACATCACTATGGCGTCAATGCAGGCGTACTGGTAGTCCAACACGCCTGAGGGGTCGGCGAGAGCATTGCCAAGTAACATGTATCTGCCATCAAGTGCGGGACTCGTCATGAAGAAGTCGTTGTCCTGAGTTCCATCCCAGGAATCTTGCGGAACATTGTAGATGAATAGGAACGGACCAGCCGCAACTGCTACCTCCAACCTGCCATCGTAGTCTATGTCATCACCTGCTGCAATGGCGGTCACCTCGGTCACGTGATCCCACTCAGCCGTCAGATTGAACACCGAATCACGAATGTCGATTGAGTACGCAAAGCCGATAGCATCCCCGCCGGTAAGACCCAGCTCCTCGAATACGTATATTTGAAGGTCGGCTGCCACAATCAGCTCCTTCAGACCGTCTTGGTCTAGGTCTACGTCTGCAATCAAATGATTAGCGTGATCCCAAATCCGTCTATTGAAATCTCCACTAATGCCCTCCAACTCCTCATAGAGATAGGGGCTTACTGAACTCTTCTCAGTGTGATTCAGGTCGAATGAACGGAACATTCTCTTGTAGGTGTTGTTTGTCATATGTTCAAACACGTATACATTCGAATCGTAGTCACCGACTATCATCTCACCTTTGCCGTCATTATCAATGTCTCCTGAAGCAATGGAAAGGGTCCATTCCTCTAGATCATCCTCATTGCTCCAAGCCTCATGAATATGGAAACCCGCGTTCTTGAAAGCAGTGCTGTTCATTAGGCTGAAGTCGATTCTAAGGGCTTCGGGGTATGTAGCAACCAGATAGCTATCAATTGCATCGTAGAGAGGCTCGGCAAGAACCATCTTCCAAGTATCTGGGTTGATTCCTGTTAGAGTGAAGTTGCCCTTCACTTCAATATCAAAGAAGTCATCGTAGTATCCGAGCGTGTATTCATCAGTATTCGGGACGAGTCTGACATCCTTGTAGCCCAAGTACTTCAGATTGGTGGTAAGCCCCGGGTTGGAGAATATACGCTTCTCTTGTTCCCACGTAGGATCGTTGTTTGATCCTCTGTTGATGAAGCATGTAGCGCCATCCTTGTCAGCATAGTTCATAATGAGATCGAAGTCACCATCTTCGTCGACATCAACTAGGTCGGGCTGTCCCCAGATGTAGCTAGTTTCATACTCGTTCACTTCATCAAAGTATCCCCTTACCAGTGTGAAATTCGTCACCCCGAGTTCAGAGAATGTGTTCTTGGCCAGATACACCTCACCTGTGGAGAGAATCATGTCCAAGTCTTTGTCTCCATCGACATCTTCAAAGTCCATACGAGGCGTTGTCTGAGCCACTCCGACCAGCTGGACAAGCTCGCCAGTGGTGTCAACGAATCCGAGTGAGAAGTAGTTCTCGTACGGATATGGTGAAACAACTGACCTATAGAAGAAAAGCACCTTCCCCCTCTCCTCTGGGTCTGTTACTTCAAACGGGTCGAGTTCGGGCTTCAGCATCCCACACACAATGAATGGATAGCCACTTATCTCATTATGAAAAGTCCCATCGAAGTTAGCAAACCAAGGAGCCTCCGCGGAAACGTCCCACGGGCCGCCTATTGCCAAGGTTGGGTTTATGGGAGCAACCATGGCTGCAAAGTCGACGTCTGTAACCTCTGACCCTGTTGGATAGTTGAAATAGATACCTCCACCTCCCTTCGTACCAACAATGTACTGGCCTAGGCCTGACATAAACGGCTGGAGTTGTGCGTAAGTCCAGGAGTTGTATGAGAAACCAGGATCTGACATAGTCAATGGTAGGAACGGGAGGTCAGGATATGGTGGTTCAAGTATTCTCCAGATCGGGAACGAGGGGCCGACTTTGGCAACCTCAGAGATGAACTCGATGTCCCAAATGTTTGTCCCCAGGTTGTAGAAGTCATCAGGTCCGGACTCCCACAAAATCTCGTATCGGTTCTGACCTTCGTTCCATCCTACTGAGATGAACTCGCCATTGACCGCTCCGACGAGTATCCTGTTCGGTTCCCGTGAATGTGTTAGATATGCATCACCGTCCAGGCGAAGTGGGGCTATGCAGACAGACAGAGCATCTGTTATCAGGTTGTAGATGTACCTGAGTTCGATGGAATTGACTGAGTAATCTGCACCGTCATAGACGGTCAACTTCGCGTATCTAAACCAGTCCCATTTCCTCCTACTGAGGGCATCGTCAACATCGATGAACAACTTGTTGAACAAGTAGGTGTATTTTGTCGAAGACACCTGCTCGAATGTGGAACCATCCTGAGATATGCTGAAGTTGAATTTCGTTCGAATGCTCGAATCCAACATCTCATAGAAAGTGACAATCAGGTCATAATCAGAAGATGCACTTCCAGTGCCTTCTTCGTCCAGTCCGAAGTCAACGACGGCTGTGGCGTTGTCGACACTAGGTACAGTTGTGTCGAATGTTGAGTAGTTTCCGTCCGTATAAGATGCCATGCCAGTGTTGTATGGATACACGTTTGCATCAGGTAGGAACTTGAGGAGCGCCTCACTCCAAGTGTACTGGATGGGCTCTGGTACTATGAGAGAGGAATTCACAGGGTCGTGATAAGTGACGTTCTTGGCCCACACAACCCGGTCAACCCATTTGTCAAGACCCCACAGACCAAAGGTTTCCCACGGCTCAAAGTCGCGGATCACCTTTCTGTAATCAAACGTCTGTCGGAGCGAGTTCCAATCAAGCGTAAACAGACCCTGACCTTGAGCCACTATAGCCAGCTCGTCCCCCAGGGATCCGTCTAGCTCACCAACATCCATAGATACGATTGGTGTCCAGGTGTAGTTGGCGCTTGACCAGTTTAGATAGTAGTAGTTGTCTCTGACAAGCGGAAATGGGTGACCGTCAATCCATATAGTCAAGCCACCATTCTCAAACACGTAGACTCGGCCTTCCCTTGTACCAACCACTATCTCAGGAAGTCCGTTTCCATTAGTGTCGCCCGTTTCTAGAGTATAGATCTTGCCCTCGATTTCATCACCAGAGTTCCAGACCTCCCGATACGTGATCCAATGCTCTTCTGCGAACGGATATCCAGAGTGGTCATCATACTCGAAACAGCGTACCGTCCCGTCCCAAGCACCAGCCACAATATCTGGACGGAAGTCACGGTCGACATCGTCAACCTTCACCGCCATGACTTTTCTCATTCCAGGACTGGTCCAGACGTGGTCAAACATGTTCTCAGTGTTTGCGAAGGGATCATAGATGTGCCTCTGCTCAAAGACGTACACGTGCCCATCTGAGCTCCCAACGACAATCTCAATGAAGGAATTCAGATCAGTATCGCCGAAGTCAAGGCTCATGACGTCTGACCTGAGGACTCCGTCGCCAGTGTCCCATACTTTATCGAACTGCCCACTCTCGACGTTTAGGCGGAATATGTGGACCTCATTATCAAAGAGGTAACCACCACCTAGTGCCAAGAAGCCGGTGTCCTCATCATAGGCAACTGCGTGTACGGCAGCCTTTGATCGCCAGGGCTCATACGTAAGCTTGTAGTCATTGATTCTGTCACCAAGAACACTGCCAATATCGTAATCATCAGGAAGGTAAGGAGATATGTCAGACAGCGCTCTGTTGACAATGGGGGCGATGTCGTCGGGAAGTTGATCCAGGCCAACATCTACGATGTCGGCGAAGACAGGGGCACTCGGAACGGCACCAAATCCTACCGCCATCAATCCAACAATGACAATTGTCAGTAGCTTGTGTTTCATGCTAAGCACCTCCCTTCTTGCCCTTGGCCGGGCCAGATTCCTTCTTGGTCACCTTTCTTCTCTTGCCCTCTGCCGGCTTCTCGGACGATTCGGGTCCTTCCGACGGGGCCTCTTCAGGAAGTTTCGCTTTATCCGGTAGACCTTCTACAGGTTCAGCGTCCTCCGGTGGCATAGTAGCCTCCGGTTCGACCTTAGGACGTCTTAGAAGACGCCTCAAACCACGACCGACAATCCCGGTCCTTCGTTGTGCGATGCCCAATACGACGACCAAGCCCACCATAACGACACCAATGATGCCGACGTAGAACCAGAACGGGTCATCTCCGGGTTGCACAGTAAACCAGATTGAGGCTGCATGAACAACGCCGGATGCATTCCTCCCGTAGACGTATAGAGTGTAGTTCTGGTTAGCGGCCCAACGTATCTCATTGCTTCTCCAAAGCTGTGAAGCCGAATCGTAGTCAAGACTGTAGTTGCCCATCCATTCAACCGTTCCGTTTCTGAACCTGAACCACATCTCCTGGAATGGCGTGAAGTTTGCTACCTGAACGGGAGTGTTCTGATAGACCTGTGTGGAATGCTTGGGCGTCATCACTAACAAGGTACGCTCGCCACGCCGAACCGCCAGATGGGTCTCGAACTCCTCTTGAGAAGTGAACGCCAGTGGGTTGAGGCCCAGAGCTATCTCCAGACCGTCAGCATAGCCGTCATCATCTGAATCCCGGTCAGTAGGATCTGTGCCATATACGTAGAACTCCTCGCCATCCAAGATGCCATCAAGGTCCGAGTCAGGTGCCATTATCCCTCCACCGGGCGTCGATTGTAGACCAAGTATGAACTCAACTCCATCAGCCAAACCATCATAGTCGGTATCAAACTCGTATGTATCTGCGACACCATCATTGTCGGAATCCTCATCGGTCGGATCAGACCCGTAGAACAGAACCTCAGCACCATCTGGAAGCCAGTCGTTGTCAGAGTCCCAATCTGTAGCAGATGTCGTGTATATCGGCACGACGGCTGCAGCTACAAACCTATCGTTCGTGATTTCCGTCATTGATAAGGCCAGGAGCTCTTCTGGATGTTCTATCGTTTCAGTAACATTGCCACCTTGCCATCCGATGGACCAATTTGTGGGAGGCCACGGACCCCAAGGCCAGACTTCAGAAACAACTTCTTCGTTGTCAAGCAGTCCGTCGCCATCTGTATCATCATATAGTGCCGATGTATTGTAGACCCAAATCTCCCACCAATCTGTTATGCCATCTCCGTCAGTATCATTGCTGGCGGGGTCGGTCATGAAGATGATGACCTCTTGGTAGTCTGTCAGTGTGTCATTATCCGAGTCTTGTAGAACTGGTGACGTGTTGAACCTATTCACAATAGTGATAGCCCTGTAAGGATAGACGATATCTGTTACATTCTGAAGACTAAGCTCTGACCCATCCTTCAGGAAGTCGTCATCTGTGTCCGCGTCAAGCGGGTCAAGTAGAACGGGATCCATCCATGGAATCTCGCCCGAGCCAAGGTAGAGCTCTATTCCGTCTGATAGACCGTCGAGATCAGAGTCAGGATCAGTGGCGTTTGTTCCATGTATCTTGACCTCGTCATAGTCGCTCATTGGCCAGGTCATAGCACCGAACTGGTTCGGCTCCCGGACAGAGTCATGGTCAGTGTCCCAACTGAGCGGGTCTGTATCATAGTAGAGAATCTCCTCACCATCGGAAAGACCATCGTAGTCGGTATCATACTCGAACGGACTAGTGTAGTAGATCAATATCTCCTCGAAGTCAGTCAGCCCGTCGTTGTCAGTATCTTCGTCCATTGGATCAGAGTCGTGTAGGAGTACTTCTTCTCCGTCCAGCAGAAGGTCCGCATCGCTGTCATCAATCAAGGGATTTGAATGCCACCAGAAGACCTCTTCGCCGTCACTGAGTCCGTCAAAGTCAGAATCACTGATTCTTGGGTTTGTAAAGAAGCGGTAGAACTCATCGCCGTCACTTATCATATCAAGGTCCGTGTCTGAGCTCCTAGGGTCACATCCCAGGAGCATCTCCTGCATGTCGAATAGACCATCATCATCTGTGTCAGGATCTAATGGATTTGTGTGATTGCTCCATTGACTAAGGACTCCCTCAAGCCCGTCAAGAAGACCGTCATCATCAGTGTCTCCATCAGTCGGATCAGTCGGTGGAGTCTGAGCGAGCTCATATCCGTCTGAGTTGAGCCACGCACCGGGAACTGGAGTATGGTCTGTGATTCCGGTGTCGCCATCTGTGTCAGGATTGACTGGATTTGTAAACACTTGTTTGTCATAGGGCTCACCCTCCTCGTCATAGAATACAATCCAGAAACCAGCCACCTCAGCACCGTCGTTCATGTCCTTGAGAAATGTGAGAGCCTGGCTGTCGATGACTCCGTTGTAGAGTTGCAGATAGGAATCATCATCTGTATCATAGTCAAGAGGATGGGTGAATCCTCCGTTGAAGATGATTGGATTCGGGTCCATTGCCCACTCGCCGGAGTCCTCATCGTATGTATCGTTGTAGAGACTCCCAAGTCCATAGTACGCACCCATTGGACCCTCGTCACCGTCCATCAGCGAGTCGCCATCTGTATCTGGGTTCAACGGGTCCGTATGGTCATTGTAGGATACACCTCCGATGACCACTTCCGTGACAGTGGGTGTGACATTTGAGATGTCAATTGCCGTATAGATCTCGTAGGCGTCCGTCAGGCCATCTCCGTCTGAGTCCTGAGTAAGAGGATTGGTGCCATAGATTCTCACCTCATCATAGTCAGGTACATCATCCCAATCGGAGTCCTCCCAGACAGGAGACGTTCCTAGGTCCCACTCCTCTCCATCTGTAAGCCCATCTTTGTCCATATCGGGATCAGATGGATCGGTTCCCATCGTCTGGACTTCGAGCTTGTCGTTTGCGCCATCACCGTCTGAGTCTGCCTTATTCTTATCAAGCCCCGGCGTTCGTTCCTCGAATTCGTCACCTAGTCCGTCCCCATCCGCGTCAAACCCTATTCCTGACTGTTCATACTCCGCCTCACCTTTGTTTGGTGACAGGTCCCATGGCCCTCCTGGTTGCCAAGTCCATTTGTGAGTATCAGTGACAAATAGGAAACGGAGCTTCACCTTTAACGTGAATACGAGCCGTAATGTGATCTTCATCGGCGCGCTCGATGCAAAGTCCTGGAAGAACGTCAGTATGATCTCTAATGACCCATCTAGCGTTATTGCAACAATTATGAGCTCGATTGGTATGTGCAGTGCCAAGCCAAAGATGATTTCTAGGGTAAGTGTGGATGTTTCCGGTTCCGTAGCAGTCGCCGCCATCTTCACTATGTCAAGTACTATGTCAAAGTAGATTGTTAGGGTGATGGTATCAAGCCCTAGGAACTCCGAGACCGCCAATAAGGCTCCGCCGCCAGTGCCAGCCGTGAAGAAATCGATGAGAGTGAATACCTTGCCAATGTGTATCTTGATGTGTAGACCCCATTCGACCACTTTGAAGAAGTTGTCCCATTCGAAGACGCCTCCTCTAAAGGTGAAAAGGTTGAGCACAAACCGAGCGCTGCCCTCAAACGCAAGCTCAAGACCTAGAGATTTGAGCATGGTTCCCATTAGTGCATTCTTTGAGGAGTCGAAGCCACCAACGCCGACCTCTGCGTAGAATTGCGGACTGATCTCAAAGAACGAGAACAGTAGTTTGAAGAACTCGCCAATCTCGTCCATAGAGAAGACGCTGCGGGCATCGAATATCATGCTGGCAATCATGTCGAACAAGGGGCTTAGATCGATTGCAAAGTTGGCCCTGATGCCAAGAGCAAACGTGAAGTCGAAGAGTGACCATTGACCAAGCCCTATCGGTATCTTGCCTGAATATCCAAGAAGGTCGTCCAATCCACCAAAGATGTCAGTGATTGTTTCTTCCAGTTCATCAAACACAGGATTAAGCATCCCACTCAGCCAATCGAATATCTTCCCAATCAGCCACTCCACACCATTGGTGAAGATACCCTTAATATCCATGAAGAACTCGAGAAGTTCCTCCAGCATGGTGAGGTCAATGACACCTGTCAGATGTCCAGAGGCGCAATCCAGAATCTCGTTGATGACTTCAGTAGGACTTGGAGCATCGCCCCTTGCAAACTGAAACGCGTCTGGGAAGAAGGACTGCATCAGTTTGAGGAATGCATCGATTGGAACATCATCAAACGATGGGAATGTTCCGATGACTGAACCAGCCGACATCAATAGGGATTGCATGATTCCTTGGAAGGACTGGCCCTTCACAAGCTGAATCATGTTGACGATTCCGCCGACTATTTCTCCAGCTGTGCCAAGAATAGAGTCCACATCGACTCCCAGGCCACCGAACACATCACTCAAGTCAAGGAACTGGAAGACGCTCCTGAAGATCTCAGGTAGAGAACCGAGCTCGGACGCAAAATCCTCCACCGTTTGTGACACCATGTTCTTGAGAGCATTGCTGTCAGAAACCAAGGCTATAATGCCCATCACTGGTTTCACAGCTTGATTGAGAGCATTAACAACATCTGATAAATCTCCAGGACTCAAGCCGGCTTGCTGCATTATGTCCTCAGCTATGTCAAAGATGTCTGGAATCGAGCTCTTGTCAAAAGCCTCGTTGTAGAAGCCTCCTAGAAGTGTCATCAAGTCCTTTACCAGGTTCTTTACATCAACAGAAACAGTTGTGTAATCATCAAGTATCTGTTGAATGTCTGTTCGGAACTGGCTTAGGTCTGAGTCTGATGCTTCTTTGAAGTCCCTTGTGACATTGAGGAGCTTTCTTGTGAATTCCTCGACTTCTACAGTAATCTGAAGTTCTCCGATGAAAGCAGTGGAGATTCCGTCAAGGAGTTCGACAATCGATGAGGCATCAAACTCATCAACAAGGTCTATGGCAGTCATGCCAATCTCGACAATCGACATAATCTTCTCGATCTCATCGTCTATGCCCGCCACACTGAGAACAGACCCCAGTAGGTCCGTACTCAAGTCCTGCAAGAACTCAACATGGTTTCGACTTGCGAGGAAGTCTACCACGGATTCGATGAAGGCTGTCATTCTGCCAAGGATGGGCGTTAGGTCTCCTGGGGACACACCCATTGTTGCCGCCAATGTCTTGTTCAGAAGCGATTGGAGAGTGTTCTTGGTGAAGAACCCGAAGACGACGTCAAAGACACCCTTTCCACCTGAAGCTGCATCGGATATGAGATCCCAGAGGCCGCCTGAAGCACCAAGCATGTTGGTCAGGAAATCCTTCACAATCTCAGGTATGGAATGGGGCAGAAGTGAAGTGAGGAGTTCTCCAACTATCTCCAGAATGCTTGAAAGGTCGCCTCTCAAGTTGAAGAGAGCCTTCAGGATGATATTCAGATAGTCCTTGAACTCAGCCATGAACGGAAACTCAGATGCCAAAGCCTCAATTACCGACTTCAGAGGTGACTCTGCATCAAAGTCACTGACAATTCCTATTATGGGTTCGATGATTTGGAAGGCATCCTGTATAGTCTCGATTATATCAGTTGGGACCGAGATAGCCGTCTTCCCTGCATTCTTTAGCACCTTCAGCAAGACATCAACGATCTTTCCAATTGGGCCGTTCAGTGCAGAGAAGAGAGGGATATCACCAATCTTGAAATCACTGGCGGTCATTTCCGCTTCAGAGCTGACCTTCACTGCCGGTGAGAAGTTGGCAGGCAGGTTCTCCAAAGAGAGCTCTTGAAGCGAACCATTGTCCATCATTTGGTAGGCCGCCGGCTCAATCTCTGATTGATGTCTAGCCCACATCGTAGCTGTACGAGCTTCCAGCTCAACTGGATCAATCTGGCCTACTGGATCAATGGGCTCAATGCTTCTCCGGAGAAGCTGATTGAGATTGTCCCCATAGATCTGTAGCGCTAAATCTCTAACATCCTCTGAAGCCCCCTTGTACTTGTCATCTACTTGCGCTCGCGTTTCAAGAGTTTCATACAGTGCCCAAATGTCATACATTATGAGCAGAAGCCCGTCTATCTCCTCTGCCTCGCTGTGTTGTATCATTGTGTCGCTGGGTTCAAGATGTTCGGCGAATGACAGAGTGTTGCCCATTCCCAGAATATGTTGAGTCTGTCTGTGTTGACTGAGAAGTCTGTAGAACTCCTGCCAAGGCGTGAGCCGGTCAGGGATTATCACGCCCGTCAGGTTAGACCTAAGCGAGTACACCGATATCCACGGCTCCTCGGAGAGCCAATGCTCCATATCATTGTAGGAGTTGATTGGGATTTTCCGGACGGTATTGATTCGGTATGAGATGATCTCATAGACACCTTGCGCTACGGCCGACATCGTGTCGTCGGACGGATCATAGAAGAGATAGATGTCATCCAAATCGTATCCTGTGAAAGGTTTCGGGAACAGCTCTTCTTCTTGGTCTATTTGCTGACCAGCCCAAGCTGCTTGTGGAATCATCCCAAGCAGCAACAATGTGAGAAAAGCAGATGTAAGTAATCTAATCCTGAGCAGTCTTCTGTTCACGGTTCTCCATGCCTCCCTCTAGGAACGAACCAGATGAGGGAATGTCAGGACCTGAAATCACTGAATACCTAGATTACCATTGGATATAGAGCAAGGTTCTCCAGTGCCAGCGATTCCATCCGGCCATTGCTTCTCCCTCTATCGGCCGCCCAGCGAACGACGAAGGGGTGATGAATCCCTGATATAACACTTATCGTGATTCTGATGTCATCCAGAAATAGTCAAGTCTTTCCGAAAATCGCAGTTGTTGAAGAGAGCATAAATCAATCCGAATGAAGCATATCGGGGCAATTGTGGTCTATCAAAACGTTTTTCCGGTGTGCTCACACTGAGAGAGTACGCCTCCCAGCGAAAGACCTTAATGTCGACGGATGCCCAGACGCAGGACTACTCGGTAGTCTGTGACCACCTCACCTAGCATGCAGTAGCGAAGAATGGAGTCAGAAGTGAATGCGAGTATACCTTGATGCAAACTTCTTCATCAGTGGATTTAGCGACCGACCAAAGGATGTCACCATTATCAAAGAGGCCGCTCAGAAGGCAGGAATGGAGCTATGGATCACGAGACAGGTGTTTCAGGAGCTGAGATGGTATCTTCGTAGAGAGGTCGAACAGATAATCCAGATAGAAGAAACCCTCTCAAAAGACATCAAGGAACTGATGGAGAGCATCAAGAAACCTGAGGGAGCGCTGCCCCAACTGAACGACATGTCCTTGGTATTGGGAGCTATGCGTTCGAAGAAATCAAAGATAGTCACGAGCGACCTGAAGCTGTTGAACACCATTCAAGACGTCAAAATAGATGTGGAGGGGATTGTAGGATCAGCCTTTGCTTTGGAACTCATGGAGTCGATTGACGACGAGAAATTGAAGAACAGACTCTCGGACATAAGAGAAAGAATCTACGGGGAAGAAGTGAGGTATAGCATAGCCAGACAAGAAGCATATGACCCAGTAACAAGAATCCGTCTAATCGAAGAGCATGCGCTGCGTGTGATTCGAACTGTGAAGGCACCGGCAGAGGGTCTTGACAGGAAACTCTCCAGAGGACAGCCACTTTTTGTGCTAGACTTCCTCGAAGACATCAAAGCCGGAATCCCTACAATGTTTGAAGACTTCAGAGCAGGCAGATATAGCACACTGGCCAATGAGATCGAGGCAGTACAGAATGAGATAGAACGTCTTCTGATAATGTCCACATTAACGAATGATGAAGAAACACATGGCAAACTCGTGGAACATGCCTCCGACTTGACCTTGTTCCTATACTACCTAGAGATGATATGTCATCTGTATCGAGGCAGCAGAAAGGGTCTTGAGAATGCCCTTTCGGTGTCTGAGGAAGCATTTCGACTTCTCATGTTTGCTGCAGTTTCAGATGAAGAGCTGAAGGCAGGTGTCTTCTTTGTTCGAATAGTGTTGGCCCTGATTAGAGAAGACTATGACGAGATAGACTACTACTACAGTCTGTACGACAGCATGATCAGAAGAGTCAACCTCGAGGACATGATAGAAACCTCAGAAGGACTCTATGTCATAATGCAAGTCCTTAGAGAGTTCATGGGAGGTTTTTCACTTACGAAGAGCAAGCTTCAGTACCCCGATGCTACTCTTGCGCTGCTGAACGACATAGCTAAGCACGCTCTCCAGTTCGATGAACATGACAACGCATGGCAACTTGTAATCACTGCCTACAAGATAGGAGTAGCCTATGGAAAGGAAAAGGGGGCGCTGGCCTCGTTCCTCAATCTGTACAAAGTGTCATCCTCCTCACACGACAGGTTCAAGCCAGCACTTGAGAAGATTGCAGAACATGCACTCAAGATGTTTGTCAAGAAGGGATGGGACACAGCTAAGATTACCCCAATACTGAACGAGATACAGGGTAGCATTCAACCTGTCGAGGAGATGACGACGGATGAGGCTGTAGAACTGACAGACTTGCCTGAGGCACTCCACGCGTGGATGGACGTTCTTTCCACTGAGAGAATCGAAGACACCGAGGTCCTCGTGGTCCGCAACGACGTGTTGCAGGCTAGGATTGGCATAGATATCAAAGACCACATTGACCTGAAGAGCCTCAAGACAGGCCACAGAGTTGCGCTAACAAAAGGGAGATTCAGCATGGCAAACGCAAGCCCAGAGATCATGAAGCAGTATGCTGTGGTTCTGACAGTGACTCCCGCAGAGAACGCCGAGATTTCCTATGAGGGAGAATACGGGTTCAGTTGGCTCAAAATCGCAGAACCAGAGCCTGAAGTCTGACGCTTGGTAAATGGATGTGTGAGAGTTGGACCCTATCATATTCATCTTGATAGTTGTAGGGGTCATAGTGGTATCTTGGTTCAACTACGTGCTGAATCGCGCACCCGGATCAGATCCTGATGACTTCCTCATAGGTCCGGAGGGTATGCAATTGCAGTGTGATTGTTTCCTCAACACGATGATAGTCGGAGGCATATTCGTTGTTGCTGTGGCCATAGCATCGTCAGCCTTTGCTTCAAGAACCGAACTCTATCTCATCGGGCTAATTGCCTACGTAATAATCACAGCTGTAGGTGTGTACGGGCGAAGGCAGAGATACAAGGACTGGAGTGTGCTTGATGGTGTACTTCAGCGTGCCGTGCCAGAATCAAAGCGTAGAGATTTCGACAGCGATAGACTGGACGTCTTCTTTGAGGAGGATGACGAGGACTTCTGATCATTCTGTGCTACGTGGCTTCAATCTTGTCGTCCTTTAGGTTGGGCATCTTGATTGCGATGACATCAACACCAGCTCCAGGCGGAGTTTCAAACCAGTGGCTCTCACCAGGCTCAACAACGATGACGTCGCCTTTGCTAAGGTCATAAAGCGCATCTACGACACCCATCTTGATCTTGCCCATTATTACAAATAGCTCAGCAAGAAATCCGTGGGAATGAGGGGAAGTCTTCATTTCGGGAGGTATCTCAACGATTATGAATCCTGCGCTATCCGGTGGTTCTCCGAATATGACGTCAGCCACGTACTTAGCACTGTATCCCAGGCGTTCCTTCGATTCCGCGTCAGACGCCCTATAGATCTCGACCATATCCATCAGAACCAGTCGGTGTAGAGCCGGCTGAAGAGCGTTACTCCTTGTCCCCTTCATTGCCTTCAGTGGAACCTTCATTTGATCTCACCGGTGGGACCCAAAAAGGAAAGTCGTCGTGGTACTTGAACAGCTTCTCGGCAGCTCTTCGGTAGAGGTGGCGGTTGAATCT
>SMTZ1_10003672_pt1 | contig 26238 bp, 23 predicted proteins | sample DeeMarSWOR136_30_FD_25667 | JGI IMG/M metagenome (IMG submission 25667)
TTTTTTTATTTCTCTTGACTTTTGAGATTAGAAGAGAGTAAATTAAAAAATTGCTTATTACTTTAAGCGGAGATGCTTTCGGAAAATAGGCATCTTCGCTTTTTTTGTATGTGCGTTTTAACTTTTCATTTTTCTCCTGGCTAACGGCAGAGTTAAAGACCTAAGGAGCATCTTGAGTCGAGATGATTTAATTCAATTGGAAGGTAAGGTAACCAGGGTTCTGGGCGCCGGAATCATGGAAGTTCGTTGCGACAAGAACCTTACCGTTAGGGGACGCCTTTCCGGGCGGATGAAAAAGTACCGGATCAAGGTGATGGTTGGAGATCAGGTCAAAGTGAGCGTCTCACCGTATGATCCCTCCCACGGATTAATCACCTACCGTATGAAATGATACCCGGACATAAACTCTACTTTTGCATTCCTCGATTTAGCTCGTAATAAGCCAAAGCTGATAATGTTTGAGCAGCATGTGACCAAGGATGCACTGTCCTTTACCGGGAGCCCTGAATTCTGGAGATGGGGGCGGCCAGGGTTGGAGGCTTTGGTTTGGAGGAAATTTGAAAGAAGTAGGGCCAGAGCAGTCGGAGAGGGGTTTAAGCGAGAGGATTTTGGTTGCTGAATTTTAAGGGTTAACAAATCGAGGAGGTCAAAATGAATATTTATGTGGGTAGTTTGTCTTACAATGTCACCGAAGAGGATCTGAAACAAGCTTTTGAAACCTTCGGAGAGGTTGAATCCGTTAAAATTATTAGAGACATGTACAGTGGCAGATCAAAAGGATTCGGATTTGTGGAGATGCCTGGTAATTCCGAAGCTCAGTCTGCGATTGATGGCCTGAACGGCAAGGAATTGAGGGGGCGAACGATGAACGTGAATAAGGCTCGCCCTCGCTCCGAAGGCCGTCGAGGTGGAAGAGGAACAGGTGGTGGACGGCGTTTCTATTAGACAATGTTCGAACATAAAGTTGGATAACAAGAGATGGTTTATTAGGGTTAGGAGGTATCGTTGAGAGACCAGAGCAGACAAAGGTATTGGAAAAAAAGAAAGAAGAACAGCAGAACCGAGGACACATCGGCATCTTCCACTAGTGGGGAAATGGAAGAGAGCTGGGATGTTTCACAGTTCCAGGTTCCACCCACCGAAGGCAAGACTCGGTTTCACGATTTCGATCTTCCAAATCCGCTGCTGCACGCTATCTACGATTTAGGCTTCGAGTACTGTACACCCATCCAGGCTGAAATCTTCCCCAGCACCCTGTCCGGCAAGGATGCAAGCGGCCGGGCCCAGACCGGTACGGGGAAGACGGCTGCCTTCCTGATCACCGTGATCACCCGGATGTTGAAAAACCCAATCCAGAAAAAACGAAAATCTGGTACACCCCGAATCCTGATCCTTGCCCCCACCCGGGAGCTGGTGCTCCAGATATCCGAGGAAGCTCGTCAGCTCTCCAAGTATGGCGGCCTGCGAACCGTTTCCGTCTTCGGCGGCATGGATTACGCAAAGCAGCGAAAGCAGCTGGCCGCTGGTCCGGTCGATATTGTCGTAGCAACGCCCGGAAGGCTGCTCGACTTTCAGCGGCGCCACGAAATAGACTTGAAAAAGATCGAGGTGTTAATTATTGACGAAGCTGATCGCATGCTCGACATGGGTTTTATACCTGATGTCCGAAAGATCATCCACAGCACGCCTTCAAAAGAGAACCGCCAGACGCTGATGTTCAGCGCCACGCTGACCGGGGAGATCACCCGCCTCGCCTCCCAATGGACCCGCAACCCTATAACCGTGGAGATTGAACCGGAACAGGTCGCGGTGGAGACCGTGGAGCAGATCGTCTACATCGTGACCGCTAGCGAAAAATTTGCATTGCTGTTCAACATTATCGAGCAACAGAACCTCAACCGAGTTCTGGTCTTCTGCAACAGACGCGACGAAGTGAGACGTCTCGCGGAGATGTTGGCCCGTTACGGGATCAACTGCTCCCAACTCTCCGGCGATGTTCCCCAAAAGAAACGGATTCGTCGTCTAGAGGAATTCAAGACCGGAAAGATCCGTGTTATGGTCGCAACGGATGTGGCCGGACGCGGCATTCATATCGAGGGCATGGATCATGTTATCAATTTCACGTTGCCCTACGATCCGGAAGATTACGTGCACAGGATTGGGCGCACCGGCCGCGCCGGCGCCTCCGGTACCTCGGTCAGCTTCGCCGATGAGAAGGATGCCTTCTATATTCCCGCCATCGAGGAGTTTACCGACAAAGAGCTAAGTTGTACCGAGCCGAATGAAAGTTGGCTCACCATGCCGAAGCCTGTCCATGCAAGCAAAAGGCGGAGATCCCGCCGTAAAAGGAAACCCTCCCCCGTTGCTCAAAGCGGCCTGCTGAAGGCAAGGCCGGGTTTGAAGAACTCTCATGATACTGCTTGAGCCCAATCATTCGTAAAACAGGCCCCGATGGTTTACCCTCTCAGCAGCTTCCCTCACTTCCTAGATTTGACCTCAACATTGAGAATTTGATATTCATCAGACACAGACTATGTTTAAGATCTAAGATCTGTAAATTCGCTTTTAAATCATTAGGACCTGATGAAAACAACTCCGTTGGCGCGCAAGATTAAAAAAAGATTGACTGCCATATTGTGCGTTACTTATTTCTTGGCGTCCCTATGCGTTCTGATCAATCCTGTGCCTGCCCAAGAGACGAAAGAAATAGAAAATCTTGATGAAAAGGTGAAAAAGTTTCTAGAAAATCATAGAGGTGAATGGGTGGATTCGAATGTGCCCGACGTTGACGGAAAGGCTTTGTATGATCTCATCCTCAAGAACAATTACAAGAAGGCCCTTGATATTGGTACCTCCACGGGACACTCAGGGATTTGGATGGCCTGGGCGCTCAGCAAGACGGGTGGAAAGCTCATTACGATCGAGATAGATGAAAGCCTGCATGAAACAGCGCTGGCGAATTTTAAAGAGGCCGGCCTTTCAGATTACATTGACGCACGACTTGGCGATGCCCATGAACTTGTAAAAGAACTGGAAGGCCCGTTCGATTTTGTTTTTTCGGATGCAGATAAAGAATGGTATAAAAACTATTTCATAGCACTGGAACCTAAACTTGAGGTGGGTGGCTGCTTTGCTGCGCACAACGTCTCAAGACGATATTGGAGGGGAATTGGAGAGTTCCTCGATTATGTGAAAAGCCTGCCCAATTTCGAAACCACCATAGACAACTCCAGTCGGGAGGGAATTTCGATGAGTTACAAGAGGTCCGAGTGAGAGGGTCAGCGTTCAAAAAACTTTTTGACCTCTTCTTTGAGTACTTTACCCATCGTATTTTTGGGGAGCTCTTTTAGAAAGACCAGGTCCTTCGGGCATTTCCAATTGTGGAGATGCTGTCTGCAAAAGTCTTGAATCTCGTCCGGTTCCATCTCAGCACTCGACCTCAGGACAACGGCCGCGACCACCTTCTCTCCCCATTTCTTATCAGGAATACCTACCACCGATGATTCAACCACCCCCTCGAGCTGATTGATGACCGATTCAACCTCTTTTGGGGAGATATTTTCGCCCCCTGAAATGATGATGTGCTTTATGCGGTCAGTCAGGTAATAGTATCCTTCCGCATCTACGTTTCCTAAATCACCCGTCCTGAACCAGCCATTTTTAAAGGTCATGGCCGTCTCATCAGGTTTTTGCCAGTAACCCGGTGTTACAGAGGGACCCCTCAGCCAGATTTCCCCTGTTTCCCCTGCTTGCACATCCTGGAGTGTCACGGGGTCCACGATCCTCACTTGGAGATCCGGAAGAGGCAATCCAATAGACCCCGGTTTTCGAATGCCCCTTACCGGATTGGAAAAATTCATCCCCGTCTCTGACATCCCCTCCCGTTCCACGGGCTCTTTGCCGAATGCCCTACGTATCCTCTCAAAATCCCCTGGCAGCAAGGGTGCCGAACCCGAGGTCCACAATCGCATATGCTCGAAGTCGACCTGCATGTCCCCCATATACGCCAAAAGCTTAGCGTACATGGAAGGAACGGCCATAAAGACCGTGCAAGCCTGTTCGGCCTCTTTTTTTGACAACACACTCAGAACAGTCTGGGGGGAGAATTGATCGAGCATGACCACATGGGACCCGGCCATCAGCGAGGTATGAAGGGCAAAGCACAGTCCGTGCACGTGAAAAAGGGGCAGAGCGTGGCACAGCACGTCAGATTTGGTGATTTCCCATATCTTGATGACATTCCTAGCATCGTGAACTAGGTTCTTCTGGGTGAGGACGGCGCCCTTGGGTTTCCCTGTGGTGCCTGAGGTATAGATAATAATCCCAGGATCATCCGGTCCTATTTCCACCGGGGTGCACACATCTGACGCAGACCTGAAAAAATCGAGATCTTGATAGTTCTTTTGAGTGTCTATCACCAGGTTGCTCACGCTGGGGTCTATCTCCTTTATCATCGCTTGCTGCTCAGGCCCTGAAAGCACTAATTCGGCTTTCGCGTCATGGATAAAGTATTTCATTTCCGATTGCTTAAACCCTGGATTAAGGGGTACGGCTATGGCTCCGATCTTTTGAAGTGCCAGATGCGCAACCACGAAAATCAGGGATTTTGGAAAAAACAGGATGACCCGATCTCCCTTTGCAACACCCAAATCAAGAAAAGTATGGGCCATTCGGTTGGAATCAAGATCTAATTCCTTATAAGAGATCTCACTCTCTACATTCCCCTCCCGCAGAAAGGTTATCGCCTTCCTTTCCCCTTGCCTTGCCATGGAATCCACAAAACAATCTCCCAGAGATCCCATCATTGTCTTGGCCTCCGTTCACAAACCTGAGGACATACCTGCCGCCGAGCCCCGTATTTTGTATATTTTTCTGAGATACGACCCGCCACGTTATGGCCATGCTGATAAGGGTTGGGATTTTAATACATTAAATGAGATTTTGACAGGACGAATGAATTGAGGCATGAATAAAGGGTATATCCGGAATCCGTTCCCATTTCGGCTTGACATTAAAAGAACCTGTCAATTATAGTTACTTTGTAGCTAAATAGTAGCCATTAAATAGATAAGAAACTGAACAGCAGGTTTTGATTAAGAGCTCGATAAGAGGAGTTTAACGCATGGGTATCATTGATGAAATCACAGAGATTGTGGGGCTTGAAAATGTATTTAGTGACCGTGTGGAGTGTCTCTGCTATTCCCGGGATATGTCGGTTCATCAGGGCATCCCTGATGCGGTGATCTTTCCCCGATCAACGGAGCAGGTCTCCGAGATCATGAAGCTGGCGTACCGTGATAAAGTACCCGTCACTGCCCGAGGTTCAGGCACCAGTGTGACCGGTGCCGTGTTACCTGTAAGGGGTGGCCTTTTGCTGGATCTACACCTGATGGACGAGATTCTGGAGATAAACAGGGAGGATTTTTACGCCCGCGTTGAACCTGGGGTTATCTGCGCGCAATTAAACGGTGCCCTGGCAAAGGACAGTCTCATGTTTCCTCCCAACCCGGGTAGCGAAGTTCTGGCCACGATTGGCGGAATGGTGTCCACGAACGCGAGCGGGCACAGGGCGGTGAAATATGGAACCACCCGGGACTATATCAAAGGGCTCAAAGTGGTCCTGGCAGACGGGAAGGTGATCGATACGGGAACCACGGCACCCAAGACCTCCCTCGGGTATGATCTCACCCATCTTTTCTCCTCTGCAGAAGGAACGCTGGGAATCATCACAGAGGTCATCTGCAAGGTAGAGCCCAAGCCAGAATATGGGGCCTTGGCCCTTGCCATTTTCGGGGATCTGAATGCGGCGGGAGATGCGGTAACAGAGGTGACCACGTCGGGCATCAAACTGGCTGGATGCGAGATCCTGGATAGATACAGCCTAAAAGTCGTTGAAGAGATCCTGGGCAGGGACGTGAGTCAGATAGAGGCGCTTCTGCTCATGGAGGCGGATGGCGTAAAAGAGGTGGTCCAAAGGGATGTGAAGAGGATTGAAGAGATCTGCAACAAACACAATGTACAAGAATTTCAATGGTCTGACGATCCTCAGAAAAGAGAAGAAATGATGTTGGCGAGGGGACGATTGGTACCCACGCTCTCGAGGATCAAGCCGGGAAATCGCCTGGTCCCCATCGCTGAGGACCTGGGCGTTCCTTCTACCAAGATCCCTGAGACGATTAGGAGGGCGCAGGCGATCGCAGAGAAGCACAATGTGACTATCACCACTTTCGGGCATGTGGGCGACGGAAATGTGCACACCACTTTTGTGGCAGATGTGAGAGACCGCGAAGAATGGAATCGACTGAGGCCGGCTATAGAGGAGCTTGTGGAGACGGCCATGGAAATGAAGGGGACCTTGAGTGCTGAACACGGTGCAGGGATAACCCGCGCGGCCCATATGGAGAGGCAAATGGGGCCGGCCATGGAGGTCATGAGACAGATCAAACAGACCCTTGACCCGGAAAACATCCTGAATCCGGGGAAGATGGCCCTGGAAAAGGGCAAGGCAGATATCTATGACTATTTTGCCTTTCAACCTCTGATTGAGCATCCAGAAGGCGTCAATTCCTTTGGTGAAGAGATCGATAATGAGGTCCTCGCCTGTATCCATTGCGGGTTCTGCAGGCTTGGATGTCCAACTTTCAGTGTCACGCACAGGGAATCCAAAAATGCCCGGGGCAGAAACGCCCTTGCCTTTTACATGATGAACGGTTCCATAGAACCATCCACCGAGTTGGCAGAGGCATTTTACAGCTGTACAACCTGTCAGGCCTGCACCTATTTCTGCCCTGCACTGATCAAGGTGGACGAGATTGTGGAAGGCGTGCGCAAGAAACTTTACGCCGCCGGTTTTGTGCCAGAACCTGTCCAGGGGGTCAGAGAGAATATCCTCAAGACAGGCAATGTGTATGCAAGTGCCAAGGAAGCCAGGATAGACATCTACCCGCCTGCCGTGAAGGAGAAGGTGAAAAAGGGTGAACTCAAAGCTCAGGCTGAAACCGTCCTCTTCATGGGATGTGTGCCCAGTTATCTGGATATGAAGATGGTCCCTAGCTTGTTTAAACCCATGGATGCGGCAGGAGTCGACTACACAACTTTATCCGTAGAAGAGAGTTGTTGTGGGTTTCCTCTATATCTCATGGGATCGGATGACTTTGAACCCCGTGCTAAAAGCCTTATGGAACGTCTAAAGGCGACCGGGGCCCGCGAACTGGTGACGCCCTGTGCGGGATGTTACAAGACCTTTAAAAAGATCTATCCTAAAATTGGGGACCTTGGACTGGAGGTCTATCATTCTATTCACTATATTGAGAAATTGATCAAGGATGGCAGAATTAAGTTCAAGGGGGATCTGGACAAGAAAGTGACCTATCACGACCCGTGTGATCTGGGACGGGCATTCAAGATGTTTGATGAGCCTAGAGACATTTTAAAAAAGATTCCTGGACTCGAGTACGTGGAGATGTCCAGGAACGGACTCAGGGCCCGATGCTGCGGCGGTGGAGGAGGCGTTCTGGCCAACAACCCTGAAATGGCAGTGGCTATGGCCGCTGAAAGGGTGCGTGATGCGTTGGCCGTGGGGGCTGAAATCATCGCATCCGGTTGTGCGGCGTGTAAGGACAATTTGAAAAAGGGTGCTAAGGCCATACCGAAGGAGGAAAGGGGCAAAATAAAGGTCCTGGATATTACGGAAATGGTGGCAGGAGCCCTGGAATAGTCGATCAGTTAAGTCGTTGAGTTGATAAGTGGTCGTCGACGTCCCAACCACTTAACCGTTTGACCAATCAACAACTCAACCAGAATCAATGGGTGATTCATGGACGAGAAAGAAGAGATAACGAGGAAGGAAATCAAGGCGGCTACTGCCCTGAAAAAGGTGATGGCGGACCATTTCTATGAGCTGGACGAGGCATCCAAAACAGGATCCAAGAAGATCGCCTGGTGCACAAGCGTGGGGCCGGCGGAACTTCTCAGGGGGATGGGCTTTTTGGTCTATTATCCGGAAAATCATGGCGCCATGCTGGGTGCGGCGCGCCTGGCAGCCGATTTGATCCCCTATGCCAATGCAATCGGATATTCACCAGAGATCTGCTCCTATCTGACCAGCGACATCGGGTCATTTCTTCAGAAGAAAACACCGCTCAGTAAGTTCTACAATATTGAGACTGTACCCAAACCTGACGTGCTGGTGTTCAACACCAACCAGTGCCGGGATGTTCAGGACTGGTTCGCATGGTATTCAAGGGAATTTAAAGTGCCCCTGGTGGGCGTACACACTTACAGGGATGTGGGTGACCTAAGGGACTACCATATTAAGGGTATTACAAAGCAGATGGAAGATCTGGTGTCGCCATTAGAAGAGGTAAGTGGTGAAAAATTTGACATGGATCGGTTTAAAGAGGCCGTGGGGCTTTCCAGGCGCACTTCAGAACTCTGGAGGGCATGCCTTGAAACGGCGTCTGCCGTGCCATCTCCCTGGACATTCTTCGATGCGACCATTCATATGGGGCCGGCTGTGGTGGGCCGTGGAACAAAGGAGGCTAATGATTACTATGAAATTCTCCTCCCAGAATTGCAGGAAAGGATGAAGAGAGGAATAGGTGCCGTTAATGCAGAGAAGCACAGGCTCTACTGGGAAGGGATGCCCATATGGGGAAAACTGCGGTCCCTAAGCGAACAATTTGCCTCGCTCAAGGCCTGCGTTGTGGCCTCCACCTATTGCAATAGCTGGATATTTGATCAACTGGATCCGAACGATCCTTTTGAGAGTATGGCGGTGGCCTACACGGAACTTTTTATTGTCAGGGATGAGCCCTATAAAGAGCAGTACATTAAGAATTGTCATGAGTTCTTTAAACTGGACGGTATCATATTCCACGATGCCAAGACATGACCGAACAACACCAATACCAGGTATGGTATGCCTGAAAGACTGAGTAAGAAGCTGGGAATCCCGACCCTAACCATACACGGCGATCTCAATGACCTGAGGTGTTATTCGGAGGAGCAGGCCAAAACCAATATCGAGGCCTTTGCCGAGCAACTTGAGGAAAGATAACACCTTCTCGGTTCTACACCTATAGCGGCTTCATCAGAGTAAGACGCACAGAACAAGGGTTAACGTAAGAAAGGTAAAAATGGAATACCGGAGTAACAGGCCAAAAGAGAGGAACCAAGATTTCTCCAGCGTTTTAAACCCAGTCTTCCATCATTCCGCTATTCCATCATTCCAGGTGTATAAAAATGACATCTCAACCCGTTTTTGTGGGCGTGGATGTGGGGGCATCAAGAACCAAGGTTGTTGCCCTTGATCCAGAAAAGAAACTCATCGGCCATGCAGTAAGCAAATCCGGGGTCGATTTTGGCCGCACGGCAGCGCTCTGTCTGGCGTCTGCTCTGGAGATGGCAAAGGCGACTGAGAAGGATATTGTGAAGGGGGTGTCAACGGGATATGGCAGAAAGAATGTCTCTTTCACCAGTGAAACGAGAACTGAGATCGGGTGTCATGCAAAGGGATGCTACCACTATTTCCCCTTGGCCATGACCATCATTGATATTGGTGGGCAAGACAACAAGATTATCAAGCTGGACCGAGACGGGCGCAGGTTGGGCTTTAAGATGAACCGCAAGTGTGCTGCGGGCACAGGCGCATTTCTTGAGGAGATGTCCATGCGTCTCGACATTCCCCTTGAAGATATGGATGGTCTGGCCAGAAAATCGACAAATTTGGTGGAGTTGGGTAGCTTTTGTACCGTCTTCTCAGCCACTGAGGTGTTGGAAAAGATAAGGCAGGGAAAGAAGGTGCCTGACATCGTGAAAGGACTCTTTCTGTCCGTGATCAAACGGGTTCTCGAGATGGACTCGCTCACTGAGAAGGTGTCTATGACTGGGGGGGTGGTGGCCCATAACCTATATCTGGTCAAAATGGTGGAAGATCTCATCGGGCGAGAGGTCCTGGTCCCTGAATACCCCCAGTTGACAGGTGCGGTAGGAGCTGCCCTCTTTGCTTTGGAGGCCGAAGAGTAGGTCTCTAACGCGGTCGGGGTTAGTGGCATGCCTTAACATCTTGATATCATTAAAAATACTTCAAACCCGTCTTATCCAAACTAAGAATTTGACATTTGGCATCATTTTAAGCAAAACTAGGCCTTCCTGTGTCTAATGACCTCTAGATAGGGTTATTTTTTTTATTGCTGTTTCTTTGGTCACAGGTGTTGGGCATTGTGTGCAACGCCGAACTCGTACTTACAAAGGTGGAGGTGTTGGAAGGTGACGACAAGTAAATGGATGCATGTGGGTACCGTGCTGGAAATGAATGCCATCAATTTCCCAGATAAACTGGGATGGCAGGATAAATTAAGGGAATACACCTTCAAGAAATGGAACGAGAGATCCTGCCGGCTTGCCAACGGGCTCAAAGACCTCGGCGTGGTGCAGAGGGATCCTTTTGCCATTATTGCATATAACCGAGGGGAGTGGTTGGACATCTATGCCAGTTGCGCCAAAGGGGGACAAATCGCCGTTCCCGTTATGTTCAGACTGGCAGGACCCGAAATAGAGTACATCGTCAACCACTCAGAGTGTAAGGCATTCATCGTAGAGCAGCCCTTTGTGGACCTTATAAACGGGATCAAGGACAAACTTCCCATACCGAAAGATGCCTACATCTACTTAGGCGACGATCCGGTCCCCGAAGGCTATATCGGCTATGAGGCATTACTGGCCAAATCGTCACCCCAGGAACCGGACATCATGGTAGACGCAGCCGACACCTGGGTGATTATGTATACCTCGGGAACAACAGGGCGGCCGAAGGGGGTTGTCAGGACCCATGAGAGTAACCTGGCCCAATACCTCCTGAGTAATCTCAACATGGGGGTTCTACCCATTGATAAAGTCATGCTGGTCATGCCCATGTGCCATGTGAACTCTATCTTCTACTCCTTTGCCTACACTTTGCTCACGGCGCCGGTCTTTGTCTATAACATGGTCAGCTTTGATCCCGAGGATCTCTTGAGAACCATTGAAAAGTACAAGATTACCTTCACGTCCCTCGTTCCCACCCACTATATTATGATGCTCGCACTACCCGATGATGTGAAAAACAGCATCGATGTCTCCTCCATGCGACAGTTACTCATCTCATCAGCCCCAGCTAGAAAGGACTTGAAGCTCGCCATCATGGATTACTTCAAGAATGCCGAACTCTGGGAGGCCTATGGGAGCACGGAAGGAGGCCTCGTGACCATACTCAGACCAGAGGACCAATTCAAGAAGCTCGGCTCTATTGGCAAAGAGATTTTTGGGGTGGACAGGATCAGGATCTTAGATGAAGAGAGAAATGAGGTGCCGGACGGAGAGGTGGGTGAGCTCTTCTATCGCACACCCATGTTGTTCAAAGAATATCTGAAAGAGCCGGAAAAGACCAAAGAGGCCTTTGATGGGGAATGGTCTTCAGCCGGTGACATGGTCAGACGCGATGAGGATGGTTACTATGTCCTGGTGGACAGGAAGGCCAATATGATCATCACGGGTGGAGAGAATGTTTACCCTTCTGAGGTGGAAGGTGCCGTCGGGGCCCATGAAGCCATTAAAGATATTGCTGTCATCGGTGTTCCAGACGAGAAATGGGGTGAGGCCGTAAAGGCGGTTGCGGTTTTGCACGAAGAATATGAGCCGAGCGAAGCACTGGCCAAAGAGATCATCGAGTTCACAAGAGGGAAACTGGCCGGGTACAAGCGGCCCAAGTCTGTGGATTTTATTAACGATGAAGATATGCCAAGGACGCCCACAGGAAAGATTCTGCACCGCATTCTTAGAGAAAAGTACGGCAAGTGGAGTGATGCCTAGCTAGGCGTTTGGGGCAGAGCAATGTAATCTCGGATTTTGCCTGCATCATTGCGGATGGATACGATAACAGAGGAGAAGTAACGGATAACGGGTAACCCATAAAAATTTTGCATTGAGGAGGATGATATGTACACGAAAGCTTTTATCCCTTACAAAGGCTATTACAGTACGCCCTTTTGCAGGTGGCAGGGGAGTATGGCCAATGAAAATGCGATCGTCCTGGGGGCCAACACGGCCAAAAGATGGTTTGCAGAGAAAGACTTTGATGTGAGGATGTTAGACTATATGTATTTCGGTATAACGATAGGTCAGCCACGCCTTTTCTACAGCCACGTCTGGGCCGCGGGCATATTGGCCGATGATAAGAAGAACCTGCCAGCGCTCATGATTAATCAGGCCTGCACCACGTCGACCACATGTTTGCATCTATCTGCCGCCAACCTGGAAACAGGACTATTTCAGACCGTATTCAATCTGATGGTGGACCGTTGTTCTAATGGTCCCCATACAGTTTGGCCCAATCCTATGGGACCCGGGGGAGAGGTGCTTTCGGAAAACTGGATGATGGACCACTTCAATAAAGATCCCTGGGCAGGGGGGGCAATGATTCAGACCGCGGAGAATGTGGCCAAGGAGATTGGTGCAACAAAAGAGCAATGTGATGCGGTCGCCTTGAGGAGATACGAACAATACCAGGACGCCCTTAAAGATGATCGGGCCTTCCAGAAAAGGTACATGTTCCCGGCTGAGGTCAGGCTCAGCAAAAAGCAGACGAAGTTGATAGAGGAAGATGAGGGTGTGACGCCCTCCACGGCCGAAGGCCTGGCCAAACTCAAGCCGGTCCTCCCGGGCGGCGTCCACACTTTCGGATCACAGACCCATCCGGCGGACGGGAACTGCGGTTTTATCGTAACCACACAAGAGAAGGCCAGGGAACTGAGTGCAGATCCGAAGATTGAGATCCAGATTCTCTCCTATGGGTTCTCAAGGGCCAGAAAGGCGCATATGGCTGAAGCCGTGGTGCCTGCGGCCGAGATGGCACTTAAGGGCGCGGGGCTGAAGGTGAAGGATCTCAAGGCCCTTAAAACGCATAATCCCTTTGCTGTCAATGACTTCAATATGGCCCAAAAGATGGGGTTTGATGTGAACTGGATGAACAATTATGGGAGTTCCATCATCTTCGGTCATCCCCAAGGTCCTACGGCCGGAAGGCTCATAGCCGAGTTAATTGAGGAAGTCGTGATGCTTGGTGGTGGCTATGCGCTCTGGGCCGGGTGCGCCGCAGGAGACACAGGCGCTGCCATGGCGTTCAAGATCGGGTAGTTTTTTTGGATATAAGCGAAAGCTAACTTCATCATTTTCAGGAAAGGACTGTTCTTCCACTTTGAGAATAGTCCTTTTTAATTCAATATGATTGTTCTTCCAAGTTCTCCCCTCCACGGGGAGAGCGGATCGTAATTTGTCATCCCGACCAAGTCCCCGCGGAGCGGGGCGCGAGCCGGGATCCAGAGTGATTTGATTCTCTGCGATCTCCCTGGATTCCGGGTCTCGCACAGCATGGCTGCGCTCGCCCGGAATGACAGGCTTGTCGAATTACAGCAGAGCCTCTGGCGCGGAGAAGGGTACGGTATGGAAAGCCCCCGAGACCATTGCATAAGATGCGGAGAATGCTGCCTCAAGGCTAGTCCCACACTGCAGATGGAAGATCTGGATCTGGTCAAGAAGGGTCTGATTGGGAAAAAAGATCTATACACCATCAGGGCTGGGGAGTTGGTGAAAGATAATATCAACGAAGGCCTTGTGGTTACCACGACAGAACTCGTTAAGGTGAGGGAGCGAGAGGGAGAGAGCGGGGGATGCATTTTCTATGATGATCCCGGGAAAGCGTGCACCATTTATGAACACAGGCCCTTGCAGTGTGAGGCCCTGAAGTGTTGGGATACTACAGAATTTCTGGAGGTTTTCAAGGGTCTAAAACTCATGAGGAAGCAAGCCATAGAGGACCAGGTGCTTATGGGATTGATCGAAGAGCACGAGAGGAGATGTGGCTATGCGCTTATTGAGAAGCTTGTGGGCCGTATCGAATCCATGGGCGAAAAGGCTGTGGATCAGATTCTCGACCTTCTGAAGTTCGATTATCACCTCAGACCCTTTGTGGCAGAGAAGTTGGCCTTGAATCCGGGGGAGATGGAATTCTTTTTTGGCAGGCCGCTGACGACGACGATCACCATGTTCGGATTGCAGGTTGTCCGAGCGCCTGACGGATCTTTCACCCTCACCACCGCAGAATAATGTGGGGTCAGTTGTCCGTTGTCAGTCGTCAGTTGTGTCTCTTGGCAACGGATTACGGACAAACTACTACGGACAGGACGAGCAAAAAAGGAGGGCCGGTTTCAGCCCTCCTTTTTCTGTTTGAGTTGTTTGGGTAGAGAGTTTAAATGTCTATTAGAATAGTCCTTTCACCTTGCCCGACCTGGGATCCACATCCACACGGCGGAAGGCCGGGTCAGAACTTGTTCCCGGCATCAGGCTGATGGTTCCGGCGCAGGGGCAAAGGAACTTGGCGCCAGAATAGATGAGCACGTCCCGGATAGGCAGCGTCCAGCCCTTGGGAACGCCCTTCACAGCAGGATCATGGGTGAGGCTCAGATGGGTTTTGACCATCATGGTGGCATAGTCGTCATATTTCTTGTCGCTCTCAAGCATCTTCGCCTTCGCCTCGGCCTCAGGTGTCCAGGCAACCCCATTGGCCCCATAGACCACTTTGGCGATCTTATCCACCCTGTCACGCAGCTTCGTAGTTAAGGGGTAAAGGAACTTAAAGTTGGTCTTGTCCTCACAGGCCTCTTTCACGGCCTCGGCAAACTCCACGGCTCCGTCTCCTCCGTCAGCCCAGTGGGTAGATGTTGCACATCGGGCCCCAGCCTTCTCAGCATGTTTGCGGACCAGAGCTATCTCTTTCTTGGTGTCCGTATGGAAGGCGTTGATGCAGACCACCGGATTGATTCCTGCCTTACGGATGGTTTTGATGTGATGGACCATGTTGGGAATACCCTTTTCCAGAAGGTTCAGATTCTCTTTTGTGTAGGAAGGATCAAGGGGTATACCGGCGACCACTTTGGGCCCACCGCCGTGCATCTTCAGGGCGCGAATGGTGGTGGTCAGAACAGATACGTGGGGTTTCAGACCACTGTAACGGCATTTCACATTCCAGAATTTCTCAAATCCGATGTCCGCCCCAAATCCGCTCTCAGTCACGTGGTAGTCGAAAAGCTTGAGACCAATGCGGTCTGCGATGATAGATGATTGGCCCACCGCGATGTTGGCAAATGGACCCGCATGGACCATGCAGGGTTGGTATTCGGCAGTGCACATGAGGGTAGGGTTAATGGTGTTGCGCATCCAGGCGGTCATGGCGCCGCCCACCTCAAGATCGCCCGTGGTGACTTCTTTTCCGCTTTTGTCAAAGGCCAGGGTGATCTCGTTCAGGCGTTTGCGGAGATCGGCAAGGTCTTTCACAATGGATAGTATGGCCATCAATTCGGATGAAACCGCGATACCGAACTTAGACATCATGGTAAACCCATCCATCCTGCCGCCTAAACCGATAACGATGTTTCTCAAACTCTGCGCACAAAAGTCTATGATCCATCCCATTTCCACCCGGGTGGGATCGATATTGAGCCTTTTCATTCTCGTCAGTCTCTTGAGCTGTTCGTCATTGTAGTTCCGCTCATGCTGCATTCGAGCGGTCAGGGCGACCATGGCGAGATTATGGGCGTTCATGATGTCATTGATATCCCCGGTCAGGCCCATGGAGAACTCCGTCATAGGGATAAGCAAGGAATTTCCCCCACCTGCTGCTGTTCCTTTAATGTTCATGGTGGGTCCGCCTGAGGGCTGACGAAGAGCACCGCCCACGTTAAGCCCAATTTTGCCCATGCCCTCCATCAGGCCACAAGACGTCGATGTATTTGCCGTCCTTTTTCTTCTCGAGGCGTTTCATAATCTTCATGAAGTCTAGCCTGGCAAGCCTTCCGTAAGGGATGATCTCATCCTTTTTCAGGCCTAATTTCTCGCGCCATTCATCTGGAGTTGGCATCTTCTTCTCGGCTGCTTCAGAGATCTGCCAATCCTTCATCTTAACTGCATTGTACGCCATACTCTTTATCCTCCTTCTCTATGATTTATGATGTTTTTTAATGCGTTCGCAGAACCGTTGCCCCTGTAAATAGTGGTCTTAACATGCTCATTGGCTAAGACTCCCCACTTTGTGCGGGATTTCACTATCAGAAAAAAAAGGGGGCGTCAAGCTTTTCTCGTCAGAAAAGCGTTCAGGTTGAAACTTGGAGGTGGAGTTACACAGAAGCGGAGGTGGCAGAAATTCTTCACTTGAGCGCCTCTTCCTTGCCAAAGCTTCTGTAAGGTGAGAATCCCTCCAGGATTATCCTATCTTCTTCTGTAGACTTCTCGGAAACCAACCTGGCGACCACTTCACCCACACCGGGTCCCAGCATGAACCCCTGCCCGCACATGCCCGTGGCGTGCAGGAGCCCTTTCACTTCATTGTTCCATCCCACGATAGGGGATCCGTCTGGGGACATGGGATAAAGGCCTCGCCACATTCTCCTCACCCTCAGGTTTTTGAGTCTAGGGAGAAGCGTGACCATCCTGGCACCCACCTGGGACAAGAAAGTAGAAGTCTCCCTCTTGTCCGTCCCCTCAATGACCGGATCGGGGGTGATGCAGAAGACCACCTGCCCCAGGTTGTTCTGATAGAAATAGTAGTTTTTGGAATCCGGCCCCGGCCTTAGATCTACGACCATGCAGGTAAAGAACGGCTTGACAGGTTCCGTAATGGCCCCTTCATGGGAGTCAGGTATCACAGGGACATCAGCGCCGGCTGTCTTAGACAGTTCTCTCGAAAAGGGACCGGCTGCATCTATCACCATGGGCGCACGGTAGTCCGTATTGTCGGTCACCACACCTTGGACCTTCCCATTTTCCACAATGATTTTGCTTACCGGTGTTTTAAACCGGAACTGAACGCCCAGCTCCACCGCCCTCCTGTAAAAGGCATTAACCGCGCGGAGAGGCGAGGCTGATCCGTCATCTGGTGAGACCGTACCGCCGATTAAGCCATCCGGGTTTATTCCAGGAACCACTTCTTTTATTTTTTCCGGACCGACGAAGTCGATGTTTAGGCCGTACTCTTTTTGTATGGGGAGTATACCTTTCAGGGCCTTTTCATCGATTTCTCTGTAAACGGGGAATGTGTAACCCCCTTTGAGCCACTCGATGTTGTCACCATGCAACTCTTCCCACGAGGAGAATATCTGAAGCGACCTGATGCAGGTCAGGATTTTGGCAGGGTCTGAATGGGTTGCCCTAATGCCGCCAATGGCCTTTTTGTTCTCGCCCTGGCCCGGTGAGGGGTGCTTGTCCACGACCAGTGTCTTGACCCCCATCTCACCAAGGGCCATGGCGGTCGGAACACCAATAGATCCTGCGCCCACTATGATCACGTCAAAATGGTTCTTGTCTGTCACGAACGCCTCCATTCTGCTGGATGATTATGCTCTCCGGAGCAAACAATTTACTTCATTGGTACAGAGCTCAAGGGGGCTTACTCCTCACCACCACTTCGCACTCCGGCTAAGATGCCGAGAGGGACTTCCACGTAAAGGGGGCGATCGGTCCTGTCTGTCACCTCCCCCAGATCAATCCCTTCCTCCTCGAATAGACGCCAGATCATGGGCCTGCAGGTCTTTGAGCCACAAGCCCCCATGCCGGCCCTTGTTATGGCCTTCAGTTGATTTATGTCCCTCACGCCCTCCATAATGGCTTTCCTGACTTCCCCAGCAGTTACCCTCTCGCAGCGACAGATGATTGCCTCATCAGGGGGTAATTCTTTTTCATAGATGAGGGAGGGCTCCACCTGCGCCTCTTGAACCCAGATCCCCGCAGCCTCCTTGGCCACACCCTTCCCGACCCGGACTTGCACCAAAAGAGTGCCCGGGTATTTCTTCTTACTTGAAAGCACCTTCTCAACAGGATAATACCCAAGTATGGCTCCATCCACATCTGTGACAGCCACCTTCTCCCCCACCTCCACCTTCTCACGCCATATTTCGTAGGGTAGGGTAACAATCGGTTGGTTCTTGTCCTTGCGAAAGTCAACGAGAGTGGTGGCGAGGCCGGGACAAACGAAGACGCAGTTCAGACAGCCCTTACACATACTTACATCGATAATGTAAGGGAGACCCGTGATCTCGTCCCTCTCCGTTTTGATAGCCCCTTCAGGGCAGGCCGTGACGCAAGGGTTGCAGGGAACCTCCTGGCGGCAATGAAAAATGGGCATGACGCCTGCCTCTTCCCTTGGCTTCTTAGTCTGAAGCACAGGACCAGGCTTGGACTTGAGAATGGTTTCCTTTTCTTCCCATTCCTCTGGGATCTCCCCCTGGTAAAGGCCCAAGGAACGGGCGATATTAAGGCCAGTCATCTTTCCCATAAACATGGCGGAAGAGGCCTCTGCGATTTCCTGGGCGTCACCCGCAGCGTATACGTCCATCCCCCATTCTTTTGCCTTGTAATAGAACTCATTGACCTCTGCCAGTCCGACAGCAATGAGCACCGTGTCCACATGAAAAGTCTTGTGCGTCTCCGGGATCACGTTCCAGTCCTTATCCAGTTCTGCAATGGTAACCGATTCCACCCGATCCTTTCCCATGGCCGAGACCACGGTGTGGCTGGTGTATATGGGCACGCCCAGCCTCTGGAGTTTATCTGCATGCACTTTGTAGCCGCCCACATGGGGCAGGGCTTCAATCAGGGCGACCACCTCAATCCCGGCCTGAATCGCATGATAACCGGCGATAAGACCCACATTTCCCCCTCCGACGATGAGGACCCTGTCAGAGGATTGGACCAGGTCTCGGTTAACAAGGGTCTGAAAGGCGCCCGCACCGTAGATGCCCGGCAAGGTGTTTCCCGGGAAGGATAACATCTTTTCCCTGGCGCCCGTAGCCACAAGGATTTTCAATGGCCTTACCTTTCTGTACATGTTCCCTTTTACGGCGCCAACGATACCATCGGAGAATACCCCTACTGCGGTCGTGTTCAACCAGATCTCAACAGAATAGAGTTTTCTTATTTTCTCCTCCAAAATCTGTGCGATTTCAAAGCCGCGAGTGCCTGCATAAGAATCCTCCACAGAACCAAAAAACTTGTGTGTCTGGAGCAACAGTTTCCCCCCTAAGCTACCCTTGTCATCCACAATGAGGGTGTCTACCCCGAGTTTTCCGAGCTCTATGGCAGCAGATAGACCAGCCGGACCTCCGCCTATGACTAAAACCTCCACTTCCCTTATAGGTGCCTCTCTCAGCGGGGGCACTGTGTCGTCTTCAGGAAGACTGGGTAGCCCTTCCAAGCTCTCCACAGCCATACCCGCTTTCAGAGGCGTCATGCATGATTTCACGGAGAGCCCATTGGCCACCACCAGACATTGAGAACATTGGCCATTCGCACAGAACATGCCCTGGGGGCTGTTGTCTTTGGCATGGTGCCCGAATACGTGGATATCATGGGCGATGAGTGCGGAGGCGATTGTCTCCCCTTCATATCCGGTCAAGGTTTTGCCGTTCCAGGTAAATTCCAGTTCCTTTCTCTTGGGAATCTCAAGGATAGGATGCTTGATCAACCTTTTCGTTTTCATCTCAATTAAACCCTTTTCTGCATCAACGTTTAGAATTTTGCCCTATGAGTTTGTGGCCTTAGATCCTCGCCTCCTTTATGAAGGTGGCGATGGTTCGAAAGTATTTCTCCCCCCCTAATATAAACGTATCATTATGACCGGCTCCCTTTAAAGGAAAAAAATATTTGGGGGCTTTGGCACGTTCGAATAACCTTTGGCCCATGGAAAAAGGCACGATCTCGTCTCTTTCACCATGTATGAAAAGCTTCGGCATATCAAGATCGGTGATCTTCTTCTGATTATTGTAGTGAGCCGGCAAAAAGTAGGAGAAGGGGCGGAATAGCCATATGGCCCTTGCCATGTCCCTTGAGGAGGTAAAGGCGCTTTCAATAATGATGGATCCGATCTCCTTCTGCAAGGCCACCTCTATGGCAACGGCAGCGCCAAGAGAACGCCCAAAAATGATGACTTGGTCGGGGGGAATGTGCCTTTCTTTGATCAGATAGTCATAGGCTGCCAGACCATCTGTGTATAGTCCCTTTTCAGAAGGCCTTCCGGAACTCTTGCCATATCCTCGATAGTCGAAAATAAAGACCTGGAGCTCCTTTTTCAAGAGTAATCCCACGTTATCAAGCCGGTGAGATATATTTCCTGCATTTCCATGGCAGAAAAGAATGACCGGGAAAGGTCCATCCAGAGGGAAAAACCAACCGTGGAGTTTCTTCCCATCCTCGGTAAGGAAATAGACTTCCTCATGGTTCAATTGCATCCCCTCAGGTGTGAAGTCAAAAGCGCTCTGAGGAAAGAAGATAAAGAAGTTTTCAATTCTTGGGTAAAAGAGACAAAAACAGATCCCCATAATGAGGATCAAAGAAATCAGATAGGGCCACTTTATCGGCATGGACAGTACTCGCAGAAATTTTCGGTCAAATTTATTCAAACAATCCTGCTCCTCCAATACCCCATCACTCCGTCACTCCAATACTCCAGTCTTTCCCTTATATGTGCATCTCCACCACGTCCCCGTCTTGAAGTACGTAATCTCGTTGCACCATCTGGCCATCGTAAACCTCTTTGCCCCATATTCTGGCGAACTTCAATTTTTGCTGGAAGTCTTTGTGTATCTTCGCGGCCAAATCGTCCAGGGTGCTACCCCTGGGAACGACGAACGGTGCCGTCAGATCCGGTTCCTTTCCCGGGGCCTTGGTATAGGCGCGCACAATATCAGAGAGATCAAAGATCCTTTCAATAAAGGCTGGTAGGTTGCGCTTGGTAAGGGTGGAGATCCCTAGGCTTGGGAGACGCGTTTCTGAAAGCTCTAAGAAGACTTCGTAGTCTTCTTCGTCCTCTTCTTGATCCATTTTGTTGACCACGAGGAGCACTTTCTTGATAAAGGGGGGTTTTTTCAGGTCTTCCGGAATGGGCTCATGCTCAGGGAAAACCCGCAAATCTCGGAGGAGGCAAAGGGTACTTTCAAGTTGCCCTAGGGCATCCCCATGGAGATCCAGAAGGACAATTAGGATATCGGCACGTCGAATCAGGTCCGCCAGCCCTGGCTCCATATGATCCTCAGATAGGGGGGGTGTATCCACCAATTGAAACTGGATATTTTCGTAAGGGACCATCCCGGGGGTCGGTTTCCAGGTTGAGTGGGGGAAAGCAGCCACCTCCGGGGTGGCGTTGGTCAAAGTGGCGATAAGTGATGATTTTCCCACATTGGCGGGACCAATGACCACAACCTGTGCCGCCCCTTCCTTGTCAATGGAATAAGCGGACTCACGCCTTGAAATGCCCTTTTTCTGCTGAGATTGGGTCTTGAATTTGGAGATTTTGCGACGGACATCGGCCCGGAGTTTATCTGTGCCCTTGTGCTTGGGCATAATGGTCAACATCTCCTCCAGGGCCTCCACCTTCCCTTCGGGCGTTTTTGCTTCTCTAAAACGCTTTTCCGCTTCAAAGTATTGGGGTGGCAGATTTGCAGGCATGAAGCCGTTCTCCTCCTTCAATCAAACCGATCGACATATTCTCTCTTGGCAGCTAGCGATAATCTTCCATTCTTGGCATGAATGACTTGGAGTTTTGGAGTATCCGCCTTCGCCAAGGCTACGGCGGGACAGGCTGGAGTACTGGAGTGTTGGACAAAAAGTAGATGTTAGGCCCTTTTCCCCACTACTCCATTACTCCGACACCCCAATACTCCAACAAAATTCCTAGTTGAAAGACAGGTCTAGTCTTCTCCCGGGTAGGTAAAAGCTAAGTTCGTACAGCGTGCAATCTTCTTACTCATACGCAAACACTCTGATGACACCGATTGTGGCTCCACTGTCATCCGTGGTGCAGGCATCACTGACTGAGATAATCTTCTTTACCTTGTTGTCTTCTATGAACTGATTGACCATTTTATCCAGTTCATCCAATTCTCCCTTGGCCTTAAAGATCTTTATGGGGCACGCAAATGTTTTGACCTTCATAAGGATTCAACCTCCTTCCCGTTTGGTTTCTATTTGTTATCTTTCACGGCTTTCATGCATGCCTAAAGAATCCTGTTTCGGAATTTTTAAAACAATTTCCATCTATTATCAAGGATTATCCTTCCCCTCCGCCCGGAACCTTGCCATGCCCTGTAAGGCTGTTTCTCAATTCCTCTCGGTCATTGCGAGCCCTTCGAGTACCTCAGGGTATACTCCCTGAAGGGAGCGTGCCTGCACGCCGAAGTGGCGTTTCGGCACGCAGGCGTGGCAATCTCTTTGTTTTCAACGCATTATGAGATTGCTTCGGTCCTCCCGCCTGCGCGGGAGTCCCTCGCAATGACGTTCTGGCAGAGTCTCTGATTGCTTCAGGCGAGGCGGGCGGGGAGGGGGTGTAGGAAACGAATAGAGAACTTGATCAAGCAGAGCGACGGATTTACCTTAAAAATGAGATTTTAGATAGTTGTCAGTTGCAGGCTTCATTTCTTTTTCATAGGATACTCACGTGGATATTCCGAAGAGAAACCTTGGGAAAACCGGAGTAGAGGTTACCATTCTGGGCCTTGGTGGGGAGGGGATACTCAGAACGTACGGATACGAAAAAGAGGCCTATGCCCTAATCAATCGGGCCATAGACTTGGGCATAGGCTACTTCGAATCCGCCAGGGCCTACTCTGGTAGCGAATCCTACTATGGGTCGGCATTAAATAAGAGGAGAAGAGAGATATTTCTCACCAGCAAATCTCATGCAAGGGATAAAAACGGGGCTTTGAGTCATCTGCATGAAACCCTGAAGAATATGAATACGGATCATCTTGACCTGTGGCAGGTCCATGATGTGAGGACCGAAGAGGATATGGACCAGATATTCGGTCCAGATGGGGCTATGGAGGCCTTTGTTGAGGCGAAAGATAAGGGATGGACGAGGTTTATTGGTGTGACCGGTCACCAGGATCCATTCATCTTAAGGCGTTGTATCGAGATGTATGACTTTGATACGGTATTGCTCCCCGTGAATCCGGCAGAACCCGCTTTTGAGAGTTTTCTTGATAACGTGATTCCTCTTGCTCATGAGAAGGGAATGGGGATCATTGGCATGAAGGTCTATTTCAGGGGATTTGCCGCAAGGGTTCCCGGATTTGAGACTATGGAGCCTTATCTGCGGTTTGCCTTGTCACAGCCCGTCAGCACCGTTGTCATCGGCTGCGATAATGTGGAGCAACTGGAAGATAATGTGAACATGGCCAGATCGTTCAAATCTTTGTCCGAAGATGAGGCAAAGGATTTGGTGGATCACATCTCTCCCTATGCAAAACAGCTCATGTACTACAAAACTTGACGCCTTCCTAAAAAATCCCTCTATCGCTATTTATGGATAACCTTCCAAAATTCTTGACAAATAAAAATCTTTCTGCAATTTTCAGCAGAGGTCGACACGGGTTTATCAATACTTCCAAAAAAGGTAACTTAACCAACTAGGTTCCGGGTCAACTTTTCAGCCTTCCTATCTGGTATTTCTTTTGTTCATTCTCCACCATGGATAAGGGTTCTTGTACTTACTATTTGACCTTCTCAAAGAGGCAAGTCAGTAGAAGAACGTTTTAAATTCTACATACTGAGCCATTGAATGAAGGAGGAATTATGGCGAATGTGAAAATTCTAGTGGAAGTTGACCACACATTGGCTGAGAGATTTAAAGATCTCGCCATGAAAGGGGCGTTTGGGGTTTCAGCAACATCTTCCTCCTTCAACTTCAATCAGATAATGAATAGTTTGATCTGTAAAGCGATAGAAGCAGGTGACAAAAAGCTCATGGAGGAGCAGAAGAAAAAGGATCAAACGGTATGGCAAAAAAAATCTTCACCCGCTTCCAATGGAATCCAAACATTGAGATTCACCAGGGAGAGGCAGGTCATTCGCCATCTGGAGGTGATCGCTTAGAAAGATCAAAATATTTTTTGCTTATCCACGCTTTTTCCCTCCATCTGTTAAACTCCCAGTCGGGATAGAGGTTCCCTTCCTAGCTTGACACACAATCCTCCTTTTTCTAATATCCATTCGCCTAATGAAAAAAAGCCGTTCGTCTTGGTTTGAAAGAGGTGAGCCGTTGACTACTTCACGCACAAACCTGCTAAGGATCTTTGTCCCTTTTGCCATCGGATATTTTTTCTCATACCTGTTCCGCGTCGTCAATGCCGTGCTCGCACCCAATCTGGTGGCAGACCTCAGCCTGGGGCCTGCAGACCTGGGCCTCCTCACATCCACCTATTTTCTCACTTTCGCTGCTTTCCAGCTCCCCTTAGGGGTATTGCTCGATCGTTTTGGATCCAGGAAAACCGAGGCCTGCCTGCTGATATTTGCCGCCCTTGGGGCCTTTATTTTTGCAAGGGCACAAAGCGCGTCGGGTCTCGTCGCTGGCCGTGCCCTCATCGGGTTTGGGGTCTCATCCTGTTTGATGGCTCCCTTTACGGCCTACGCAATCTGGTTTGCCAAGGAACGATTGCCCCTTATCAATGGTCTTCAGGTGGCCGTGGGAGGTCTTGGTGCGTTAACAGGTACAGCACCCGTTGAAGCAGCCCTTCAGATCACGGACTGGAGGGGGGTGTTCACCCTGCTGGCTGTGCTTACGCTGGCAGTGGCTGCGGCCATATTTTTTGTGGTCCCTGACCGTAAGCCTGAGGGAGGTAGCGTTGGCCTAAGAGATCAATTGCGCGGTATGGGCAGGGTCTATTCAAGTTTTGTTTTTTGGCGTATCGCACCCTGGTCAGTCATGTCCCAGGCGACCTTTCTTGCTGTGCAGACCCTTTGGGCAGGACCCTGGTTTCGGGATGTGGCAGGCCTGGATAGGACAGGGGTGGCCAAAGGATTGCTGATGATAGCAGCGGCCATGATTGCCGGTTTTGCCCTTCTGGGCGCAGTAGCAGAGCGTCTGAGCAGGTTGGGGATAAAACCACTTTATGTGGCCGTATTTGGTATGAGCCTGTTTATGGTTGTGGAGGCATTGATCATCCTGGAATGGACGGTCCTAACAAAGCCCCTTTGGATGCTTTTTGGCTTTTTCGGGACAACGGGGATCATCACATACGCGATTCTGTCCCAGAGTTTTCCGGGGAATCTTGCAGGCAGGGTGAACACGGGCCTCAATGTGATGCTGTTTGTGACAGCTGGTCTCATGCTTTTGCTGCAAGTCCTGTCACTGGTCTGGTTCATCATCGCGAGTCTCATGATGCGGAGGCAGAAAAACAAAATTTGATGGCTACCAGTGTCTATAAGGGTACGGGTGATACCACCACCAGGGGTAAGGCCCATAGGGGCGGGGATAGGGATAAGGTCGCTCTTTTCTTTCAGCCGGCCAGAGGTGTAATTGCCTGACCCGGATAAGGGGATAGGCATACTGGATATCGCCCAAAGGCAGAAGCCTCTTTTCCTTGATCTCACCGGCTATGGTCACTTCCCTTTCACGTGCGTATATGGCCACATCCAGAAAACCCTCATAGAGGGCCAAGAAACGACCGTCAGATTGATCAACGGCCTTTGGTCTTCCCTCCCTATCTGTAGGTTTTTGCAGGACCTCTATCAGGGTCCCCTCTTTCTGGTTTTCAGCCTTGATAATTACACCCCCCCAGAGGACCAGTTTACCCTTGTGGGCTTCAGGGTCTTGCAAAACCTGCTTGAAACTGAGATCCCGCGCCACTTGATCCCTGATGTCTTTTGAAATGACCGGTGCACAGGCAGCATTGACGAGGATAAAAACCGTAACCAGCAGGGCACTGAAGATTTTCTTTTCCATGACTTTCCAAATCCTTAATGGGAATTTAAGGCTTCTTTTGGGGTATACAAGTCTTTTAGACATACCACAAGCGCCTGAACTTTGTTCTATAAATCCGATGCCCATCGTTTTCTTCAGGAAGACTCTTTTATGCACATTTCTTTTTTGTTATGTATTTTTTCGCACAACAGAAGTAATCTCTCCTGATGCTCGAGCAAAAGTATATTTTCCTAAAACTTTTATCCTGTGAGAATGAGACGTTTTCATGCAACCACTGAGAGCAATATCCGATCGCATTCTTTCTTGGTATGCCCTTCACAAGCGCGACCTTCCCTGGCGTAACACGAGGAATCCTTATTTTGTGTGGGTTTCAGAAGTCATGCTACAACAGACCCAGGTGGACACGGTCATTCCGTACTATCACGGATTTTTGAAGCAATTCCCAACCATTGAGGCGT
>SMTZ1_10007742_pt1 | contig 26236 bp, 25 predicted proteins | sample DeeMarSWOR136_30_FD_25667 | JGI IMG/M metagenome (IMG submission 25667)
AAGAACTTTCAGGTGTGGCTGACGCCGTTTACGTTATCGCTCCCGAGTCCGGTCAAGTGCTGGAGAAACTTGTGGAAAATATAGAAACTTCTGGCGGAACATCGCTTAACTGCGAAATTGACGCCATAAAACGGGTTTCAAATAAGATGACAGCCTACGAAACAATAAAGAGAATGGGGCTGAAAGTTCCTGAAACAGTTTTGCTGGACATCCACGAAAAAACCGGCAACATTAAACATTTAATCAAAGAGCTGGGGTATCCTATGATCTTTAAGCCCCTAGATGGCGTTAGCTGTGGCGGTTTAAGCCTTGTCAAAAATGGAGATGACATAGCTGGTGCAGTCAAAAAAGTGGCGCATGAGTCGATGAGCAAACAGTTTATCGCTCAAAAGGTGACTAGGGGAAAGGCAGCCAGCGCATGTGTAATTTCAACTGGAGATAAAGCCGTGGCTGTTACATTGAATAGGCAGTTTGTTACTTTGGCGTCGCCAGATGAGGAGTCAGGATATTATGGGGGAGCTGTTCCTTTCGATCATAGCTTACTGAAGGATGCCTTGAGGGCTGCTGAAAGGGCTGTTGAGGGTATAGGTGGATTGAAAGGTTATGTTGGCGTTGACATAATATTAGCTGATGAGGACCCCGTTGTGTTGGAGGTTAACCCGCGGCTCACAGTATCTTATGTAGGTTTAAGGAGAGTTGCAAATTTCAATCCAGCAGAAGCAATAATTGATGCGACAATTAGACGAAAGCTACCAAAAAAGGTGCAAAAAAGAGGTTATGCCTTCTTCTCCAAAGTAGAGGCTCCTCCACGCCGTCAAATTATGGCTGAAACATACAAATTAAAGGATGTTGTATCGCCTCCATTTCCAATTGAAGGAAACAAATCAGCTTACGCTCTCATCGCCACAGTCTCAACCAGCCCTAAAGGGGCAGAATCAGCATTCCACCACACAAAAAAGCGTCTTCATAATCTCTATCAGGGTGATTGAATTGGTGAACGTTCTTGGCTTAGACATAGGAGGCGCCAACACCAAAGCGGCTTTCATAAAAACCAAAGACGGCACAGTGAAAGAGCAGAGAACATCCATAGAATATTTTCCCATATGGAAAAAGGGGAAGGAGCAGCTTCCAAAGGTTTTGGAGAAGCTGAAAAAAAGTCTGGTCAACTCAACTGCGTTGGATGGCGTCGGGGTTACGATAACTGCCGAGCTGTCAGACGCTTACATGACCAAAAAAGAGGGAATCCGCCACGTTCTAGATTCTGTAACAGAGGTTTTCGGTGATGTGCCAACGTTTGTTCTTGACGTGGAAGCAAAAATGCTGTCGGTTAAAGATGCGCGGAGGGAACCGCTTAAGGTAGCTTCTGCAAACTGGGCTGCAACAGGCTGGATGATTTCGCAGCTGATTAAAAACTGCATTGTCGTTGATGTTGGAAGCACTACAACCAGCATTATTCCGGTGATTAACGGGAAGATTGCCGCTGCGGGCGAAACCGACTTGGAGAAACTTCAGAATGGAGAACTTGTGTACTCTGGGGCTTTGCGAACAAACGTTGTAGCAATTGTTAATGGCGTTCCAGTTCGGGGAATGATGGCACGGGTTTCCTCGGAGCTGTTCGCGCAGTCAGGCGATGTGCATTTGATTCTATGCAACATAAAAGAAGAAGAGTATACTGCTGAAACCTGTGATGGTCGCGGGAAAACAAGAAGGGAAGCAATGGCTAGGTTAGCCCGAGTTGTTTGCGCGGACATTGACATGCTGACTGAACAAGAAATTTTGGATTTGGCAAAATTTGTTTATGACAAGCAGGTTGAGCAGATTGCGGGAGGGTTGAAGCAAGTTTATGAAAGAATCAAACTGTCTCTTCAAGAAAAATTAGTGGTGGTAGTTACTGGGCTTGGCAGAAATTTTTTGGCGAAAAAAGCTGCTGAAAAAGCTGGCTTCAGCGAAGTTATCGACATGAATGAATTGGTGGGTGCTGACGCAGCTGTTGTGTCTCCCTCAGTTGGTGTGGCGCTTATGGTGGCAAGTAGTTTGGAGGGAAAAACTGTAAGATGGAAGCAGTCTTGAAGGTGGGCGGAAGCCTAGCCGAAGACCCCGACAGCCTAGCGAGGTTATGCCAAGAGTTAGGCGTTCTGGCTAACAATCACAGAATAGTTATCGTGCCTGGGGGAGGCAAATTCGCCGACACAGTAAGAGAGCTTGACAAAACCTATAGCCTCTCAAACACGGTTGCACATAAAATTGCTATATTAGCTATGGACCAATACGGCTTTTTTCTATCTGATATTACCCCAAACTCCTACGTTTCCTACTCTCTAGAGGAGGTCGGAAACTCTGCGAAGGGGACGCTGCCGATTTTTTTGCCTTCAAAACTTATGTTTCATGAAGACCCGCTGGAACATTCATGGGATGTAACTTCGGACACTATAGCTGCCTACATTGCTGGCTTATTACATGCAGAGAAACTGGTTCTGGTCACTGACGTGGATGGAATTTTCTCCGAAGACCCGAAAAAAAACGTGGATGCCAAATTGGTTGGAGAATTGTCTGCCGAAGAGTTGCAGGGTTGGAACAGGAGAACAAGCGTTGACAAAACCTTACCGAAAACTCTTGTACAAGCAAACTTGGATTGCTACGTTGTTAATGGCGGATACCCCGAGAGAATCAAGCTGATTCTGGAAAACAAGAAAACAGTTTGCACGCATGTTACTGTTTAGCGGTTCTTTCACAGTTTACTGATTGCTTCGGCAAACTCGACCACTTTTTCTCGTTCAAGTTTGCCTGCTAACCGGTCGTTTTTTGTGCAAACGGCTCCTCTAACCCCAATAATATCTGCACCTAAGTTGTGTACTCGTGGAATGTCTTGTTTCTGTAAGGAACCGGCAAGGGCAGCCAGCAGATTATAGTTGTGAGCTTGGTTAACAAGTTCTCTCAACTTTTCGTCGGCTAGAAAACTGAACAGATTATTGTTTCCCTTCTTTATTTTTACGTCCACCAGCACACCATCAGCCCCCGCCTTATATGCAACCTCCGGAAGCTCCAGAGGATTCACGCAGCCAACATATCTGAAATCGGCATAGCCAGAAGCGATCGTCTTCAAGCCACTGTCACACTCTTTCACAGCTCGGACAACTTCGGTCATCAGCGCCGTTGCTTCTTCAGAGGTTTTCACGCCGAAAAGCCCAACTTTAACATAGTCCACTCCGGAAACGGCGGCGCCCAAGGCTGCAAGAGAGGCTGTTCCAGGCATGTTCGGCAAATCGCCGATTGTTGCGCTTACTTCAAGATTTTTTGGCGTAACTTCTCTGACTTGCCTGATTACTCTGGGAAAGTTGGCGCCTAAGGAGCCTTCCTTCGGGTTTTTAACGTCAAGTATGTGGGCTCCTCCTTTGATGCTGTCCAAGGCTTCTGTTCTGTTTACGACGCTGACTAGAAGTTTCAAGAGTTCACCCATTTGAGTTTCTTCTCATGTCATTAACTCTTATATGTTTTAAGCTTCCGAATACTGATAACAATGTTCAAGAATTATCAAAGCTGAAGATGCAATTATGAAAAACGAAAAGTTGAGACCCGAACATAACGGCAAGATGGAGGTAGCCAAGCTTGGCGGCGGATGCTTCTGGTGCATAGAAGCCGCCTTCAATGAGATAAGAGGGGTCGTAAACGTTGAATCAGGTTACGCTGGCGGAACAACAGCATCGCCAACTTATGAGCAGGTTTGTACAGGAACCACAGGACATGCAGAAGTTGTTCAAGTCACATTCGACCCAAACATAATATCGTTTAAAGAAGTTCTGGAGATTTTCTTCACTGCCCATGACCCAACAACATTGAACAGGCAAGGAGCCGACGTGGGCACCCAGTATCGATCAGTTATCTTCTACCATAATGGGAAGCAGAAAAAAATCGCTGAACAGCTTATTGATGAACTTAACGCCGCAAAAGTCTGGGACAATCCCATAGTAACTCAAGTTGAACCGCTCAAAAACTTCTACAAAGCCGAAGAGTATCATAGAGGATATTTTGGTCGCCATCCCGAAGCGGCATACTGCAGGATAGTTATTGCCCCAAAAATCGCCAAGCTACGAAAAAAGTATCGTGAAAAACTGAAGAAACCTTAACTTCTGTATCTGTTGACTAGCGGCATCTTTCCAGAATACCTAACTTCTTTGGAAGATGTTGGTCAGTCGTTCTGCAAGAGATAATGGTAAGGTGAAGAGGGGCGAGAGCGGTCCAAGACCTTTCAGCATTTCCTTAAAGTTTTGAATATCTTTTTTGTTTACGGCACCTGTCAGCGGAGCTGCGATCAAATAGGCTGCCAAGAAAATTAGTGCCCCGATGATCAGTGATATCCAGTTAGATATGCTTAGTTGAGACGTTACCACGTAGGTGATTACTGCTGCGAGTGCGGACGCCAAAAGAATCTTGGCTGACGAGCCCCAGTCGATTGTTGTGTTATAGTTTTTCTTTATCCACCAAAGCGCTAGTATCAAACTGGGGATTCCCGATATTATGTATGTAGCAAGTAAACCCAGTATTCCAAATTTTGGGATTAACACTATGTTTAAGGCGAGTCCTATAGCCGATGTGATTAGGGTCAGTTTCATGTTGACGTCAGTTTTTCCTTGGCTCTTTATGATGTTTTCAACGCTCAGATATCCGAAAGCCGTGTAAATAAAGGTGACAACGTACAGTGCCAGATAGAGTGGCGTATACGAGTATTTTGTGCCGAAAAGTGTGGATACGCCGGGTTGAGACAAAGCTATAACTGCGAAGGCTACGGGCACAATAAGAAGGGAAGCATATTTCACTGAAAACTGGAAAACATTTCCCAGCGTTTCCCGTTCTTTTTGTGAGTCAAGCTTGGAGAAGGCTGGCAACAGCACAGTAATCACTGGCATAACAAAAAAGGTCACTATAAACGCAAAATTTAATGCAACTTGGTAGTTGCCTATAATCAGGTCTGTGCAGTAAATAGCTATCATAAAGTTGTAGAACTGCGCCAGAAACCCGCTGATAATAGCCGAAATGGATAGGGGCAATCCATATCTGAACAAGGTTTTGATTGTTGCAAAGATTTCCAGCTTACTGTCATCTTGCTTCTGAAGCTTCCTGTAGACGGCTACATAGAGGAGCAGTATGCTGATTACTCCGGAGATCAAATACGCTATTGTGGTTCCGATGGTTGCCCCAAAGGCGCCTAAACCCCAGATTACCAGGAGAATCATGAAGCCTGTTTTGAGAGTGGAGTAAACTATCGAGGTTATGCTGTGGTATTCCATTTTTTCGTAGCCTGTGAAAGCGGCTTGAGCGGCTTTCAGAAGAGCGTCTGCAAAGATGGTGAAGGATGCTATTTGGATTAGTGGCACTATTTCGGGTCGATCAAAAATGTTTGTTGCCAAGAAACCTGAAAGAAAGAAGGAAACGATAGATAATGAAAAGCCTAGAATAAGCTCGAAAACGATTACGGATGCCAAAACGTTTTTCACGTTTGCTTCTTTGTTTTCTGACCTGTACTGGGCTGTATACTTTATTGTTGCCCAGTCTACGCCCCAGTCTCTGAATATTGCGATGAGATTGGGACCCATTAAGGCGATTGCAACTAGACCATAGTCGCCTTCAGAGAGAAGCCCTGCAACAACCATTACGCCTACTGCTGATATGATTGACGAGGCTGCCAGACCCCAGAAAATGTTGAATACGCCCTTAGCTGAAACCTTAGCCATACTTCTTGCTTTACTCACCGAAACGCGTTCTCCTAAACGAATTTTTACAAATATGTAAACACATTAATAAATCAGGTATCTAAAACAGAGTAAACTTAACGCGCATTTTCTAGACTTTATGTGCGCGCCCACGGATGTTCTAAAACATGGATTTAAAAAGCATGTTAACTTTTTGTAATTGTTGAGACTATCATGAAAGAGGCAATGCTGTACGCTCTGATTGCCGTCATGTTGGGTGCCCTGACCATGGTTGCGCCGTTAATGGCGGTTAAACCAGACAATTATAGAGTGCTAACTTCTCCGAGTGAAAAAAATACATCTGCACTCTTGGAAGCGCTAGACGAAGGGAAAGAAACATATGAGGAAAGGGAAGCCCCAGAAAGAGCGGTAATATCTTCAAATTTGTTCTCCGTTGGATTGATGCTTATCCCCAGCTTCCTTTTTGCTTCAGGCATTTCACTATATCTTAAGAAGGGCTACCGCATTAAGAACGGTTGTACACATTCTAAGAGGGGGGTTGTTGCGGATGGACGATGAAGCGGAGTTTGATTATAAGCTTAGGGGAAAAGCTTGGAAAGTTTATTGGCTTCTTTTGAAAAGCGGTCGTCCAATGAGTGTTAGGGAGGTTGAGAAAGCCCTCCGATTTAGCAGTCCAAGCGTGGCACATCATCATCTTGAACAGTTGCGTCAGCTGGGTTTGGTTCAAAGACAAAAGATCGGAGGCGAATACGTTCTTGTTGGCGAAGTTAAAATCGGTGTTCTCAGACACTTTGTTAAACTGGGGAGACTTATGTTTCCACGGTACTTTTTTTACGCAATATTCTCTTCAGCATTCTACATTGCTTACATAACGATGTTGATGCAGGGCTTCACAAGGGAAAACCTGTTCATCATCTCTTTCGGGGCGATAGTTACAATAATATTTTGGTATGAAGCCATCCGATTTTGGCGACTGAAGCCCTTCTAGCATTCTGTTCTAGTTTCTGGAACATAATGTTCCAAAGATTAGGATAAAATATAATACATTACTTATATGAAGAACTGTGTTTAACTTTGCAAAGAGAAATCAAGAATAAGACGGTTACTTATGCGATTGCTGCAGTGCTTTTAGCTTGCATATTGACGGCCACAGTCTACAACTTCGGCATTCAACCCAACGGTTCACAAGAATCCGATGTTCCGCCACAACCTGAAGCTCCACCAGAGCCTAGTGTCCCCGCAGAACCCGAAGTTCCGCCAGAGCCTAATGTTCCGTCAGAACCCGAAGTTCCGCCACAACCTAGCCTACCGCCACAACCAACTATTCCACCAGAACCCAGTATACCACCAGAAGACGATGTTCCACCAGTATTTTCTGAACTCAAAACATTTTCAAGCTATGAAGAAATTGAGAACTTCCTCAACGTAAACATGGAAAAGATAGGACAGCTCGAAAACCTCCCCACTTTCACTTTCAGAGGTGGCGAAGGCAGTTTCACAGCCCTGGATGGTCAAAATCTGGGACCAGAATCTGTCCCAGGGGAATATTCGACAACTAACATTCAGGTTGCGGGTGTGGACGAAGCGGATATCGTGAAGACCGATGGAGAGTACTTGTATGTGGTCTCAGGATCATACATCTACATATTGAGGGCTTATCCAGCAAACCAAGCCGTATTGCTTTCGAAGATAGAATTCAACGAAACCTACGGTGCACAAATTTATGTGAACGACAATAAATTGGCGGTCATAGGAAACACCTACCCAATCTTGTACACCTACGCTGAGAGCACAACCGAGGGATTATTTGTCCCACCTTACATCTACAACGACAAAATGTTTGTCAAAGTCTATGACATAACCAACAGAGCCAACCCTGTCCTATCCAGAACCGTAATAGTTAACGGCACGCTCTCAGGTTCAAGAATGATCGGAGACTACGTTTACGCCGTTGTCAATCAGCCAGTTACACAATCAAGCTCCAACGAAATAGGCATAGAAGTGATGCTGCCCACAATCTCGGGCGATTACGTTAGAGAGGTGCAGCCGAATGAAATACACTATATTGATGCCCCAGACATTTCCTACCGTTTGACAACAATCGTCGCAGTCAACATCATGAACAATGCACAGGAACCAACCTATGAACCCTTCCTAACAGGATACTCCACAACCATGTATGTTTCGCTGAACAACATGTATCTGGTGGTTCCAAACACCACCAGATGGTTCATTCTGGAGAATGGAAACGAACCAAAAGAAGAAACCCTAATTTACAGGATAAAACTTGATCAAGAAAAAATAGTTGTCATGACTGAAGGAGCAGTTTCAGGCTACGTGCTAAACCAGTTCAGCATGGACGAATACAACGGCTTCTTCAGAATAGCGACAACAGTGTGGACAAACGGAAACTCCACCAACAGCCTCTACATATTGGACACGAACCTCAATGTTGTCGGAAAACTGGAAGACCTTGCCCCAGGAGAAACCATTTACTCAACAAGGTTCATGGGAGACAGATGTTATCTGGTAACCTTTAGGCAAATCGATCCCTTCTTTGTCATAGATGTTGCCAGCCCAACCCAGCCCAAAGTCTTAGGCTACTTGAAAATACCCGGCTTCTCCGGTTACCTCCACCCATACGACGAAAACCACATCATCGGAATAGGCAAACAGGACAGCAATTTGAAGCTCTCTCTTTTCGACGTCACAGACGTTACGGCACCAACAGAAACAGCAAAATATATCATAGAGTCACAATACTCGGATTCCCCCGTCCTATATGAACACAAAGCGTTTCTCTTCGACAAGACAAAGCAGCTACTAGCACTTCCAGTGTCAACAAACATGTTTTTGATCAGGGACGGAAACAGCGGTTACTGGCAAGGAGCATACATCTTTGACCTATCCTTGGAACAAGGGTTCACGCTTGAAGGAACAATTACACATCAAAACGTCGCGAATCAGATTGAATACAACCTCAACATCAACAGAATACTCTACATAGACAACGTTCTCTACACAATCTCGAACAACAAAGTGAAAATGAACGATCTGGAAAGCTTAGGACCCCTCAACGAAATCAATCTCTCCTAACCCTTTTTTTTATGCAATCTCCCGCAAAGCTTGATATTCATTATTTACCTTATGTTTTTACACTTATTTCAGGGGAGATGAAGACAACATGAATTCAATGAAATCCTGCAAGGTGATTGCTTATTTTAGCATAACCCCTGTGGGTATTGAGTCAACAAGCATGGGAAGTTATGTGGCAGAGGCGATAGCGGCAGTGAATAAGGTGAAAGGTTTGAAGTGTAAAATTACTTCCATGGGAACGATTATGGAGGCAGATAGTATAGAGCCCATCTTTGAGGCAGTGAAGGTTGCCCACGAAGCTCTCATCGTTAAGGGCATACTTAGGGTTGAATCAACTCTGATGATAGACGACAGAAGGGACAAGCCGCGAACTATGAAAGATAAAGTTAACTCGGTTAAGAAGTACATGAAACAACTTTGAAGTATGGCATACGTGAAATCGTGCACTCGCTAGGAGCTATTCCAACATACAGGCTTCCATTGCGAGGATAGGGAAACCGGTTAGACGAATTCGGCTTGAACACTTGTTACATTGAATCATCAGTTCTTCCAAAACGTCATTTCTAACCTTTTCTTGCAGAATAGTGTAAATATTCTCTGACTCATCTTCAGGAGAAATAGTAACTCCGCAAGTGGGGCAAGGAAAATCCCCGTTTCCATCAATTTTGGTTAAATCCAGTTCGCTTACCAGCACTTGCTTTGTCTGTTTCCCTTTTCTAGCAGCCGTTTTAACCAATTCTGATTCCTCACAGATTAGAAGGAATCAAAGATGTATTACTACCTTATTAATATGCAGGAAATACACACGTATATCCCTAACATCACATCCCTTTTTTGAGATAGCTCACCGTTTTTAAATCATAAGCTGAAAAAGAAATCAATCTAGTTTCCCTAATAAACAGTTTCTTGTTAGTTAATCTGAGCAGGATTGTTCAGCAATGCGATACCGAATCTTGAAGCGTTCTCATCAGTCTTTTATCTTTATCTGGATGTAAATATGATTACGACTTTTGAAAATTCGTTAATAATTTTTAGATAAGAAAAGTGAATGGGGTTGATTGCCCCTAATTCTTTCAGTGGTTCTTTGAGGTTTTGGGGGCTTATCTAAAAGGTAGAGTAAGTTCTTCTAAATTTTCTAGGATTTTTGGCTGTTTTTATTTATGGAATTCCTAAAAGATAGGTGATTGGGGATGGCTAAAATTTTGGAAAACTCTGAGGTTAGACACAAGATTCACGTCTTTGAGATTGCTGCTCTAGGTTACTTGTTTCAGGTTTAGAACCAAATTTGACCTGATTTTAAAAATGTCCAATAAAATCAGGGTAAACTGGATATAATATAGAATTGTTTTAGGTCGCCCTAGTGATTGTTTTAACGATTCTTTGTGAGGATTTTCCGTCACCGAATGGAGAACGTGATGGAAGATTTGGGGTTGCGTTCAATGATTTGGTCAGGGCTTTTAGAATATTATTTTTATTTATTCCTACAACTTTGGCAAATCCGCTTTCGACGGCTTCGGGTCTTTCGGTTGAAAGTCTCAGGACGAGCACGGGTTTTCTAATGTAGGGTGAGGTAGATTCTTCTTGGATTCCGCCCGAGTCAGTCAGTATGATTCTGCAGTGTTTCATTAGAAGGAGGAAGTCAAAATAGCCTATAGGAGGGATTAGATGCATGTTTTGGGAGTTTTTTAGTTTCTCAAACATGTGAAGTTGTTGGAGTTTTTTTATGGTTCTTGGGTGGGCGGGAAAAACGATGGGTATTGGCGAATCCATGAACACCTCTATTAATCCTTTTAGGGTCTTTGTATCGTCAACATTTTCGGCTCTATGCAGGGTTGCTAGGATATATTCTTTGAATATGATGGACTGCATGATTTTGGAGTGTTTTTCTGCGATGGGCATATGTTGGATGACTGCGTCAATTATAGTGTTGCCAGTAACGTAGATTTTCCCGTAAACATGTTCTCTGATGAGGTTTTGTTTGGCTCTTTTGGTGGGGGCGAAGAGGATATCGGAAACGTGGTCAACAATTCTGCGGTTATGTTCTTCGGGCATGCGCCAGTCGTAGCTTCGGAGTCCAGCTTCTACGTGACCCACTTTTAGGCGATGTTTAATTCCTGTTAATGCTGTTGCTAGTATGGTGTTTGTGTCTCCTTGTATGAGGATGAGTTTGGTTTTTAGATTATGAAGGGTTTGGTCGAGTTTTGTCATCATTTCGCCGATTTGTGAAGCAGGGTGATTTTTAGTTAGTTTGAAGCTGTAGTCTGGGTTTGGCAGGTTGAGTTCTTTGATAAATTGCAGGGACATGTTATAGTCGTAGTGTTGACCAGTATGTATGAAAGTGAAGGGAATGTTTTGATTTTCTAGCTCTCTTATGATGGGAGCCATTTTGATTGTTTCAGGCCTTGTACCTACAATTACGGTAATGCTCATTTCATTACTTCCCGTTTGAGCTTGAAAAGATGGAGCCGACTATGGCGAGATTTGATGAAGGCTCTTTTGGTTCTTCAACCAACTTCACGATTGGCACCAATAGAATATGCTATTTCTCGTAGATTAGCATTAAAGTTTTGTCAAATTGGGTCCATTGACAAAAAAATTTACGAGCATAAAAGAGACGTAACTAACATTATCTTTGGAGGCTGTACCTCCAGTTATCCAGTATAAAAGCCTGGGTCTATACCGCACTAGTTGCTTCTACTTCTCTCAGTTCTGCTCTACTAATGCATATGTAATACGCACGCATATGCATTCCCTTGATGCCAAAATCGCAACTGTGTTTTACTCTTACAAAACGCTAAGAAGCAATGTTCTTAGATTGAGTACCGTCAACCACAAGCCTATCAAAACTCCGAAAAGCTGCTTTGGAATCTTTTTTGTTATGTAAGCTGCTAAGGGCGTCAATATAAATCCGCCAACTATAAGTGGTAATACAATTTGCCATAAGAACGCATCAAAACCGAATGATAGCCCAAAAACGATGACTGCTGTAAAACTGATTATCGGTTCTGTAAGCTCAACAGTGCCTACAGCTTTTCGTGGTTCGTGTCCATTAAAAATCAATGTGGGCGTTAATATTGGACCCCACCCGCCACCGCCACAAACATCAATAAAAGCTGCTGCAAACCCAAGTAAAGACAGCAAGCGGGAAGGAATCTTTTTAAAGACACCGTTTTTTTTCATTGCAAACCGCAGTAGGATTAGAAGCCCCATTACCAACAGTATGGAACTTACAACCGGTTTGGCGAAAGATAGAGACATCAAACTTAAGGCGTAAGCCCCAAGAATCGCTCCCAATATTCCAGGGACAGTCAATTTTATTAACAATTCCTTGTCGATGTTACCAAACTTCCAATGGGAAACGCCGCTTACAATGTCAACAAAACCTTCAGCCGTGTGAATGCTTGCACTTGCTATGGCTGGCATTATACCGAAACTGAGTAGGATTGTGACGCTTGACACGCCATAACCCATGCCCAATGCACTGTCAATGAATCCGCAAGCCAACCCCACAATCAGATAGACTAGAAACATCCTAAGCTCTCCATTTGAATTTTGGTCGAATCTAGTCTACGAGGGGGAAGGTTACGATTATGCGCCAAGACAACGTTATAGAAACGGTTTTGGCGTGTCTCTCCATTTTAAGGGCTCCTCTAGCTGCAGATTTTTAGAACGATTCCGGCGGCTACTGTTCCCTTCTTTCCCTCAATAACAAATCTTCCAAGTTCTGGGAACGCAGAATACGTTTCTAGGCTTATTGGCTCGAGAGCCTGAAGCTCTAACTCTCCAACAGCCTCGCTTCCCAACATTTCTGGAGCTTTCGAATTGATAGTAAGTTTAACTGGATCAATTTCTTTCAGTATCCTCTTTACTCTGCATTTTTTTTCAGCAGTTCCATAACGGATAGTCAACACGTCACCATTAGTTATCTGGATACCGGAAAAAAGGATCACTTCAGCAACGAAATTTTTAACCTTTTGCGGCTGGTTTTGAGGATAACTTAGAACTTCACCCCGTTCAATATCTGTAACACCGTCTATGATGAGACCCACTGAATCTCCGGGTTCAGCTTTCGTTACTTCTGAACCAAAGACCAGTATCTTCTTTAGGAGTCCATTTTTTCCAGAGGGGTTAAAGACAACCGTTCTTCCAGCTTCAAGGGTTCCTGTCTCGATCTTACAGGCAAAGATCTTTTGACCGTTATCGGAGGGATATATATCTTGGATTACTCCTCTTAGAGGTTTATTTAGCGGCATCGTGTGTGGAACAACGCTTTCGTCTAGTGTTTTGATCAATGTAGATCCTTTGTACCAGTGCATTTTTTCTGTTCTAGTGAAGACGTTATCTCCTTCCATAGCTGAAATCGGTATAAAAGGCACGTCTCTGTATCCTAGGCTTTGGAGAATTCGGTTCAGCTTGTTACATGTTTCTTGGTATTGGGACTCTTCGTAGGCGACGCTGTCCATTTTATTGATGGCAACTACTAGTTGTTTGATGCCTAAGGTTTTGATTAGGAATGCGTGTTGTCGGGTCTGGTCTTGGATTCCCTCTTTTGTTGAGACGACGAGGACCGCTGCGTCAGCTTGAGATGCTCCTGTTAGCATCTTCTCGATGAATTCTTTGTGGCCTGGACAATCTATGATGGTGTAGAGATATCTCTTTGATTTGAAGGGCGTATGCATTATGTCTATTGTTAGTCCGCCTTTCCTCTCTTCTTCTAAGCTATCTAGCAAAAAGGCAAATTCGAATTTTCTTCCGGATCTGACCAGCTCTGTTTTTATCTCATCGAGTTTCTGTTCGAGAATCGCCTTTGAATCATAGAGCAATCTACCTATTAACGTGGATTTTCCATGGTCTTTGTGACCTACTACTACCAAGTTTATTCTGGGCGTGCTCATTCTTTCGCTATTCTCCTAATCAAATCATGAAATCTAGTTATCCTCGGGAGGTTTAGCCCCAGTTCGTGATTAAAGGAATAGAATCCATGTCGGCTGTGGTCGCCAAACCTTCCGACTGCTTCCATTCCATGATCAGAAATGATAAGAATGTGGTCGTCAGCTTCTTTAACTCTTTGAGCCAAATTGTCGAGTTCACGATACACCTCAGCCATCTTCTCGGTGATTCCAAAGCTTAGATGACCAATAGAATCCGCAAGGTTGAAATAGCCCATGAGTAAATCAAACTTTCCAACAGCTGCTAGGAATTCTCTCTTGTTTTCATCGTGGATTTTCCAAACAAGCCTATCAAACTCTTCTACTGTTGCCTTTTCTTCGAAGTATCCCTTAAGCAGTTCTCTCTCTTCTGTATGGCTTGCTTTATGCGAAAAGGTTGGTACATCTATCGTCTTGTATTTTTCAAAGAATTTCAAAAAAGTTTGTTCAGGCGAAACCTTGAATTCCCACTGAGTTTTTAGTGGGATTTGCGCTTCCATGTTTTTTCCTGTTAGGAAACTAGCCCACAAAACAGTTGTCCTGGCTTGTTTAAAGTTTGAAATGTTGGTTTGTCCGTATTCCTTTTGCATAAGGTTCTTACAATTGTATTTTTGAACCTGATCAAGATCTAGGGCGTCGAGGGCTAGAATTATCACGGTATACACCTACATGTAGCCTAGGCTTCTCAATTTCTGCATCATGTACGCTTTCTCTTTGTCCTGAGCTCTTCCTGCTCTCTCAGGGGAAATTGAGGTCCGGATCTCCTCAACGATGTCATCTATGCTGCTCGCTGTTGATTCAACAGGTACTGTGCATGGCATGCAACCTAGGCTTCGGTATCTTTTGCCGTTTTTCGCAAAATATAATGGGTTAACTGGCAGTTTTTCTTGTTTCATGTATTCCCAGACGTTGAATTCGGTCCAGTGGAGGATCGGGTGAACTCTCATATGGGAGAAGTCTTCTGATGGTTTCACATATAGGTCCCAAAGTTCTGCCGGCTGTTCTGTGTAGTTCCACCGAAAGTTATCGTCTCTGGGAGAAAACTGCCGCTCTTTGGCTCTAATTCCATGCTCATCTCTTCTTATAGCCAGAATCAAGGCGTCGAACTTGCGCTCATTCAAAAGGTCTTTGAGAGCCTCAGTCTTCAGTGCGGTGCAGCAATTAAGAGCCCCATTCTTCGGGTTCATTCCGCTCTTGAGAGCTTCTTTGTTTCTAGCTATGATTAGATCGAAGCCCCATTCTTTGGCGATTTTGTCTCTGAATTTGTAGATTTCGGGAAACTTGTAGCCTGTGTCGATGTGAATTACTGGAAAGGGGATTTTTCCGAAGAAGGCTTTTTTGCAAAGCCAGATTGTTGCGGTGGAGTCTTTTCCTGTGCTCCATAAAACTGCTGGATTCTTGAATTGAGCCTTTGCTTCTCGAATGATTGCTATGCTCCTCTTTTCCAACTCTTCAAGATGAGTGGTCATGGGAATGCTTCCATACTCTAGTGCCCAATTAATGATTGGGCAGTGATATTTAAATGTTGCTTAACTGAAGTATCATTTATCCATAATTTAAACATCATATAGTGGTCAGTGAAATATAAATACCTGAAGAAATAAAGAGTATACCAGCGGTGTTTAATCATGGTGAACTATGTGAATATACCCATTCCCAAACCACTCTATAACAGGCTCATAAAGAGCTTGAAGGGAAGCGGATACCGCAGCACCACAGAATACTAGAGTCCAAGGACATGGAAAAAAGACTGAAAGCTCTAGGCTATATATCCTAATCTTCAGCGTCAGAAGAATGATGCAAGATGAAGAGTTTGTGCGAATGATCTGGTTCCCGAAGTTATTTTAGTAACCGAAGAAGTTTTCCGTCCTTATTTGTTCCGGAGAAATGTTGAACACAAGTATAGAAGACTCTGCTTTTGTAATCAGGCATCTCCTTTTTTATCATTTCAGCATTGATGTATCCTGTGTATCCTTTCCAGTTGGAAGGCGGCTTATTTAACGTATATACAACTTTGAGGTTTCTGTTCTTTTTCTGCATCTGGTCAAGCTCCTCTTTGTAGACGATGTCTTCTATGGTGTTGTTTCCATAAAGAAGGAAAATATTGTTTTCCAGTTGTAGATCTGTGGAATATTTGCAAATACTTCTTAAGGGGGTGATTCCAATACCTCCGGAAAGCATCCCCATCTTTCTTATTTTTTTGTCAAAAGTGAAGGCGCCGTAGGGAGCATCAATTTTTGTTTTTTCGCCTATCTGAAGGGAGTCCAATGCGTTAGAATAAGAGCTTCCAGTAAGTCTCTTAGTCAGCTCTATGAAATCTTCCTCTGTTGGGCTACTTGATATTGTGAAGTGTTTCTTTAATTCACCATCTTCGCTTGGTATAGTCACGAACATATATTGTCCTGCGTTGTACTCAAAGGACGAGGGACGCAAAAAACGGAAACTCTTAACATCATGAGTCCTTTTAATAATTTCAATAAGTTCTGTTTCAAATTTCACAAAAAATCCCAAGTGAAAATATCTTAATTTTGCCATTTAAGTCAATCGGGTATACTCGTAATTTCAGTGTTTCACGTAGTTAAAAATGAAGCGCGCTATGGGTGACTCGATTTCTACGTTTAGTAATTGTCCCGACGTTTTTATATACTCAAAATACTGAATAGAAATAGGAGGATGCTAATGGCAACTCAAAATTCTAGCCTTCTAAAATGGGTAAACATCTTAGCCTTCATTTTTACGGTTTTATTCAACAGCTTAGCGGGTAGTACCACAATTCTCGGAGGCAAGAACACTGCTCAAATTTCTGATGCGAACCCGACGCTTATCACTCCTGCGGGTTACGTATTCTCCATCTGGGGGGTCATCTACATCTTGTTGGGGATTTTCGTAGTCTTTCAAGCATTGCCAAGCGAGAAAGGGAAAGACTATAAGAGGGGTATTGGCTGGCTGTTTGTCCTTAGCAGCGTATTGAACATTGCTTGGCTCTTTCTTTGGCAGTATGAGTATCTCAGTTTGTCTGTTGTTATTATGTTCCTGCTTCTGGCAAGTTTGATATGGATTTATCTGCGCCTCGGTATCGGGAAGTCTAAAGTTGGAATTCGTGAAAAACTATTTGTTCATGTACCCTTCAGCACTTATTTGGGTTGGATCACCATAGCCTCAATTGCCAATGTTGCTGTCACGCTGGTTTCAGTGAACTGGGATGGATTCGGAATAAGCTCAGAAACATGGGCCACTCTAATAATAATAGTTGCTCTGTTGATTACTATTCTGGTCTTAGCGACAAGGAAGGACATTGCGTATGGACTAGTAATTGTCTGGGCTTTAATAGGCATTGCAGCAGGGCAAAGTGGAAACCAAAATATTGTCACCGTGGCGCAAGCAAGTGCAATTATTGTCTTGATAGCTTTGGTTGCCTTAGCCCTCCTCTCTAAGCTAAAGCGACAATGAGCGCCAGCGTTTGCGTGTGCGACATAGCCTTTATGAATCGCAGATATATATGCGAGCTTTTTACTGGGTCTTATAAATGTTTATTAAGTCTTGCGACATAATATATTTCTTCATTGGATCACAAGAAAGTGGATACGAGATGAGCGAAATCATAAGTCCGATTATCACTCAAGTAGGGATCGGGGGAATTGGCGGATTCCTTATTGGATATTTAATTAAGAGAGTCCTTAAGTTTGCCCTGATAATTGGTGTTTTTGCTTTTATTCTCATGTATTTTGTTTACGACAGCGCAATAGATTTTAACTACACAGAATTGATGACGCGTGTGGGAGAAATTGCTGCTCCAGCATGGGCTTTTGTCTCTCCGCTCTTGATGCAGATTCCAGCTGTAGGGAGCCTTGTTCTTGGAGCGCTAATCGGCTTTACAAAAACCTGATTCTCTAAGATTCACGCGCAATAAGAAAGGGAAGAGAAGTCAAAATTTAACTTCTAGACTAATAGCTTCCTAATTACCACTATTCCACAAAAGGTCTTCTTTTTCAATAAGCAAGATTACAGTTAAACCCAGTCAGGGAGTTCTATTAAATGCGGTTCTTCTCCTCCTTGCAGCGACGAGATTTCAAAAGCAATCGACGATCGTGTCTCTGTAAATCGGGATCTGAGATAGACTTTTGTCCAATCGTATGGTGGTATCATTACATGCCATGTTACATACATCTCCCAATCCTCTGAAAAGAACATGTAGTGCATGACAACTAGGATTCCCGGGTTTACAATAGTTCCAACCCACTCTGTTTCACTAGTAATGCCAAACTCGGGATAGTTGGTAGCGAGCCATGGAACAAACTTATCCCGCATCTCTGCAGCCAATTCCCCCAAATCATCTTCCCATTCAATTACCTCAATATCAAACGTTTTGGTTTGCTTGAACCCACTTCTTTCCCCGATAATAGTGATTGTTAATATTTTGTTTCCACTCGATCGATCAGGGATTACAGTTACTTCAGCAACTTCTCTGGATTTTATTGCCGGATTTTTTACTGATACTTCAGCGCCAGAAACGGTTGCTGAGATGTCTACAGCTTTCCCATATCCGTTTCCCTCTCCTGTGTCCTCGATAACCACAAGAAAAATAACTCTCTGCCCGGGCATAGACATGGGTATCTCTTTTTCGCCTTTCATGGGAATAAAGGGTCTTGAAATCACTTCCATGGAAAAGGTGGCAGAATTGGTTTCAGGAACTGATTGTGCGTAGTACCATATTCCGGCAACAGTCGCTATAACGATAACCATGATCACAGCGATAGCCTGTATCCGCGTAATGGCCTGCCTAGAATCCATCCTCTATAACCTCAAAGTTTTTTTGTGCTTTATGTTCTTAAGAATTTTGTGATTACAGATTTTTTTAAAAAACTGGTGGTTGTCAACGTACCTATAGACAGAAAGGTTGAAGGTTTACTTGGCGAAGAATGCCCATTGGTGGATAGGGGGATAAAAATTTGTCTCTATCTTGAAATTAGTTCAATTGGGTTTTTTCGTTCCGACAGAAGTTTTTGCCAAGTTCCTTTCGATTTTCCAAATTATCCAACGATGCCAAATCCAATGTCTGAATCTACGATACCAAAACAAGTATGGAGCCTTTATGATAAAAAGCGCAACCAAAACTATAGATGATAGGAGAATAAACACAACATAAGCCATTTTTTCATCCCCTATCATAAGATATAAACTCACCTCTAAAAAGCAACATTTCAAATTGAATATTATTATGAAATCTGTCATATCAGACATGAAGAGGTCGGCTTTGGGGGTGATTTTTGAGTTCTTTGAACTATTAAGAAGACAGATTCATAATTCTTTGGTTTGAAGTGTGCGTGGCTAAATCCTAAGGGTTCTATAATCTTTTCTGCCTATCCCATATTCTTGGGCATATTCTATATACTTGATGTTTTTTTGTTTTTTTCCAAGTTCAGGGTCCACTTTCTGAAGCAGCTTTAGGCCAAAAGAATCTATGCTTACTGGATCGGTTCCTGCGATCATGATACCTAATTTTGCGTGACAGCCGCCGTGTCTACATTCTTGAGCTTTTATTAGCGTCTCTATTACGTCTACGATAAACAGGTTTGTTGGGATCGCAACGTTTACTTCTGCGATGCCTTTGTGGATGTCTTTGATTTTTGTGTGCATGAGTATTCTGTCAAGTCTGCTTAGATATCCAAACTGGTTCTTCAATGCACCACTCATCCCACATTGTTTGTGAACTTTTAATATGGGAAGTGAAATAACGAAATCGCATTCAAGGGGTAACGCTGATATTTTGATTGTGTAGCCTCTTGGGCTCTTCCATTTCTTCAATTTTTTATTGTAAAGATTTACTAGTTTGACGCCATGATAGTTGCAGATCTCCTTGAGTGGGGTCTCAGTTAAGGTTTTTTTTAAATAGCCCGTATCCACTGCAGGACCATCGCCTACCACGAGCTTTCTATCGGAAAGGTAGCTTAGAAGTGTATCCAAGACTTCGGGATGTGTGGTCGTGGGGTAAGGTTCAAAGGAAACTATATTTGGTTTTATGAAAAAACTCTCGGCTTGGTCTAATTGGTCTTTAAAAATTTTCATTATCTTAGTAACAAAGTCTTTTCGGTTAGAGGTTTCAGCAACATAGATGATCGACAAATATTTTGCGTCCTTAGTTTAGCATATACTTTCAATAGGCTATAATTCATATGGTTTTTGTTTTGCCATTGGTTTGACCTTCAGTTTAATTTTTGTTGTATTCCTAAATGCTTTGGTGTGAGCTAAATCTAATCCAATTGTGACTTGCTCTAATGTCCTATAAATCAAGATTAAAGCGCACAATTTTATTAAAATGAATGATGACAAATATTTGAGCATGTTGATCTAAGGTGTCCATGTTGCCGAAGAAAATGTTTTGGATAGAATTGCTGTTTAGCTACTTTCCAATCCGTAAAGAGGTAGTTTGGCAACAGATGTTAACTAGATTAGGCTTTCTCTTTGGAATTTGGATTTCGGGTCTTTTAACGCATGCTCTAGATGGATTGATGACAAATTACATCTTGGATTTGAATCGTTATTTGCCTTATTTTGGGACTTCTTTCTTAATACTCTTTGGTTCATACTTTGTACAAAACAAGCTGGATCAGATAATCCAAGATTTTCGTCCTATGCTCAGACTGGATGACAGAGAATTCCAGAAGCAGTTTGAAGGACTGAAACGTGTTATTTACAGTTTCTTTCCATGCTTCTTGATAGCTGTAATTCTCGCAGTCTTTGCAGGTGTACCTAACCAATTTCAGCAAGCTTTGACCGAAGGCTTTAGTCTACACATAATCTGGAATTTTTTCTTCAATTCTTTTGGTATACTGCTTACAGCTACTGCAATTTGGATGTTTGCTTCAATTTGGTTAACAATCTTAGTTATATCGAGGCAACCGTTAGACGTAAAGTTATCTTCAGAGACTCTTGCTAGATTTCGTGAGTTAAGTTTGCTGGCTCTTTGGTTTTCTTTATTCTATTTTGTTGGAGTTTCAATTGGGAACATCAGTTATTTTACTGGTGCTCAAAGTTTTTCTATAAGTGAGATTTTCTTATCCCCATATCTTTTCTTCATAGTTCTTGGTGTAGCCGGAATTCTACTACCATTCTATAATATTCACACGGTTCTTTTGAAGATGAAAAAGCAAGAATTAGCAAGAATTTTTGAAGAATCAGAAATGTTGCTTCAACAACTAGATGAAGCATTGAACAAACAGAAAACAAGCGAGCAAGTTGACAAAAGAATCGAAAACATTCATTATCGTCTTTTCAGTTTACAAATAAAGGAAAAACATACAAAGACGGCGAAGGAGTGGCCTATTGACATTAGTTTTGTTTCAAAATTGCTGGCTCTTGTTCTCATTCCTATAATCACCAGAATTCTGGCAATGCTAATTATCTCTTAGAACAGCATTGAGTATGTTCCAGTGTGCATGGGTGTTTCAGCAAATTGCGCGCGTAAGAGGACGAGGAACTGATGAGGCTAATTCTTCAGACTAAGGCGAGGCTGGCGTAGATGGAAAAGCCGCTCATAGAAATGATGGTAAAGCAGACGAGAAATAAAGAGGGTTAATATAAACGAAAGGCTGAGAAGGCTTTAGAACCTACATGTTGATGGGCACTAAGAGGTTCTGATTTATTTTCCCCAATATGAGTTCATGGCTGTTACCCTTTAACATGAAACAGGAAATAGAAGATTAATTAACTGACAGCAAAAATATATTCTCAAACTGTAAAGTTTGTTCAGAAGGGTTTGACGTGACTAATGATTCAAAAAACATTAAGATTATGGCAGATTTGCTTAGGCAGGGAGCCACCCTCACGGAACATTCCTGTCCAGCCTGTTCTTCACCTCTCTTTAAACTAAGAAGCGGAGACCTCTGGTGTGTTAGTTGCCAAAAACGTGTCATAATTGTTAGAGAGGGAGAAACCGAACCAGAGACTACTGAAACCCCAGTTTTCTCTAGCCTAGAATCAACGATCATAGGAAAAATTCAGGAAATCGAGAAACGGCTTGCAGAAGAAACGGATGCAGAAAAACTCAAGACACTTGGAACAACCCTCTTGGCTCTCCTCGAGAATCTTGAAAAGATACGGAAGATGAAAAAAACCCCAGTCTAAAGCGAAAGGCGTTTATGGTGCTTGGACGCTACGAAAATTTTCCAGAAAACATTCATAGTATAGCTATTTTTAACTATCAAGCCCCAATAAAGAGCCTCCAACAGGCGATTCTCTACACATTTCATCGTCTGAATAGTGAAAACTTTGATTTAGGCGTCGTAACGCCATATTTGAAACAGAATTGTGAGGTCGGATTCGAGTTCGGCGTGGCTGAAGGATTCGATTTCAATTTTTTGGATAATAAGGAACTGGATCAGTGTCTGAGAATCGTTGCCGAAAAAGAACTGCAAACGTTAGATTTTTTCTTTGTTGTCCGCTATCACATTATCAGGGAAGATAGTAAACGGGTTCCGTTAAAATTTGATTATTATGTGTTACGTTTCATATTCCAAGAGAGCGGTTTAGAGCTGCTGATCCGTCACGAAAGGGGAACCCAAAGGGCTACATTAGACGATCTAACAGATTTTATAGCTAAACGGATAAACACTGAACTCTCTCGACTACAGCTAACCCCTTTGATTTTGGGGGCTTTCGAGAAAGTTAGAATGAAATAGTGGGCTACCTTTGACGCTGTGATTTGTGTTCTATTCGTCAAGATGCATTTGCCACATGATTATTTTAAGATATGTTGAGGAAGCGGGTTTTCTGCAGTTTAGTTAGGTTTAAAGGTGAGCAAAGTAATTTGCGCTTTACGGAAAGTATTACCATGGACGCCAACGTTGACCCGAAAGAGAGCTTGCATAGTAAGTTAGGAATTTCTCCTTCTTTTGTGATATTTATGACGACTTTCATAGACATGATTGGGTTTGGCATGGTCATTCCCCTTCTGCCGTTTCACCCAGAAACTGTTGAGGCAGGAGCATTGGCTCTGGGAATTCTGATAGGCTCATTTTCTCTTATGCAGTTCATATTCTCTCCTCTCTTAGGGAGGTTGTCAGACAAGGTGGGAAGGAGACCTGTTATCCTCCTATCCATACTTTCTTCCGCTATAAGCTTCATTGTCTTTGCCCTAGCAAACTCATTCACTATGCTCCTTATTTCACGAATCACAGCGGGAATGGCTACAGAATCTGCCGTAGCCCAAGCCTACATCTCTGACATAACCACAGAAAAAGAGAGGGCAAAGGGAATGGGCAAGGTGGGTGCAGCCCATGGAGCAGGATTCATAATCGGACCTGCCATAGGAGGATTCCTAAGCATCTACGGGCTCTCGGCAACCGGCTTTGCAGCTGCTGCTTTAACTGGGGTAAACTTTCTTTTTGCGTTCTTTTTCCTGCCCGAATCAAACGGCAGGACCGCGTCAAGCATCCAAACGAACTCTGATGGCTATTGGCGTAGGCTGGCATCTGCCTTAACAAAACCGTTGATAGGCGCCGTTTTCGTAATTCTCTTTATCATAACTTTTGCGTTTTCAGCAATACCTGTCATAGTGCCGCTGCTTGGTATAGCCTTTTTCGGCTTTGCGGAGCTTGAGATGTCCTACTTCTTCATGTATATTGGAGTGGTGCAGATTGTTCTTCAGGGCGTCTTGATTGGAAGAATGGCCAAACGGTGGGGAGAGGAGAACCTCATGGTTTTCGGTTCTCTGCTAATGGCGCTTGGGATGCTCTTTATGCCTCTGTTTCCCAGCATTGTCGTCTTCTTTGCTTCTCTCACACTGACATCATCCGGCATAGGCATATTAAACACGGTTCTGCCAAGCTTCATTTCGAAGAGAACTCCAGCGGATGAACAGGGAGGCATGTTAGGAGTTGCCCAATCCGTGGGAAGCATCGCACGGATTCCAGGTCCTCTAATTGGAGGTCTAATCGCCGAATTTGCTGGATTAGATTTAGCCTTCCTTCTTAGCGCAGCTCTTGTAATGATCGCCTTTAGTCTCGGATTAAAGGTGTTTCAGACCCACAGGTTTCGAGGTCAATCGGTAAAATCAGTCAAATTATAATTTGTGGTCCAGTTAAAAATGAGAATATTTCTGGGACGATTATATAGTTGCTATCTCCGTTGAAATAGTCTTTGAACAAATCAAAGGAGTTTTATTAAGCAGAATAAATGAAAGTGTCAGCAATAGAGTATGGTTAATTTATTTTTTTGTAAACGGTTCTTGACCGAAAACCTGCTGTGGATCGCTGCTTCTTGTTAAGAGTTTTTTATAGCAAAAAGAGGAGGTTTCAAGAGGACAAAAAGCTTACTTACTATCTCAGATTATAAAGATATTGGAGTGTCAAGAAATGTCCGATTCAGGGGAAGAAACCTATTCGATTATGTTCACATCTTTGAAGCATCCAGCCCGCCGTAAAATCCTGCGAATGCTCGCAGAAAAACCAAAAAGCTTCTCGAGGATACTGGAGGAACTAGGAATCTCCAGTTCCCACCTTACTTATCATCTTGAAAACCTCGGAGAACTCGTAACGAAGATGGATGATGGAAGATACAAGCTTTCCACCTTCGGAGCTGCTGCAGTGTTAACAATGAAGGGAGTAGAAGAGGCACCGGACATCAAGCCAAAACATCCATTATCATTACCCACAACATGGAAAACCATTTTTTCGGTGTTAATGATCGCAGTCGTATTCTTGGCAGGCCTAAGCTATGTTCAGTATAATTCCCTGAATCAGTTATCTGAGGTACAGAAAAGCCTCGAATCGGATCTGGCACATTTGGAGGCGCAAAATGAAATTTTATTATCTTGGAACATGGACACTGACAGAGCAAGGGCCTTCTTAACAGATGTTATTCAACTCGACATAACTAAATACCATGCTGAGTTGGTAAGTAACACGTTGGAGTTCCGACCGGACTTGGGCGGAATAACCGAGGAGATTTTGAAATACTCCCTTCTTTCCTATGAAAGCAGGTTAGATGTATTTTTGAGATTTAGAAACCAAACTTTATCTCGCTACTATATACAGGTCCTTGAAGGCGTACCTTACTACTCGCAACCCCAACCAGACAACCTTTTAGCCATCACAACCCACATTCTCAACAGATACAAAACATACGCAGAAGCTTCTTACCTCAACGAAATGGCAAGTATGTTAAACAATGTCAACAACATAACGGGTTTAGAAAAAACTGTGGGCAACATGAAGTTAGAGGCGACAATTGAAGGAAACAACAAGATAATCAAATGGCTATACACTGTTGATGGAATTGACTTCCCGACAAAAGGCTTGGAATTTAAGTTCGAAGGCGATTTCTTGAGGGAAATCACTGACGGTTGGCTCCTATACCAAATAGGTAGCACAGAACTTAATGTTTCAGAGGAAGAAGCTATAGCTATTGCATTGGAATACGCAAAAACCATTTCATGGACTTCGGACAATCAGCAAGTGACGAATATAGCTATTTTAGAAGACTCTGTGGAAGCACGTTTTTGGCCACACCCCAGAGAAGCTTTAGAATTAATACCTTACTGGTACGTAGTTGTTCGCCTCGACAGAATTTACCCCGGGAATATTGATCGCATTGGAATTGGTATATGGGGAGACACAGGAGAAGTCAGCAGTTATCAGACAATCAGTGTTGGATAAAAAAAGGAACTTCTCTCTGGAAGAATCTAATTTGGCGGTTTCAAAAGAAAAGCTCAAAGTTGTTTTAGATGCGAATTTTCTTTTTGTTCCCTCCCAGTTCCATCTTGACATCTTTGAAGAACTAGCAAACCTGCTAAATCAACGGTTTGAACCCATTCTCCTTTCTTCGACACAAAAGGAACTTCAAGGACTCGCAGAATCAAGTTCTCCAAAGAAGCGGAAACAAGCCTTATTAGCGCTTAGATTGGCTGAGAAATGTCATGCTGTTCCCGCTGAAAAAGGTATAATGGAGACATATGACGACGTAATTGTTAGAGTAGCAACAGAGTGGAAGTCTCCTGTTGCCACAAACGACCGAGAGCTCAGGAGAAGACTGAGAAATCTTGGAATACCCGTTATTTTTTTGAGGCAGAAGCAGCGTTTCGAATTGGAAGGCACAGTATAGGCTTATAAATAGGGCTGTCTTTTATTTGGAGGCGAAAGTTCCAAGTACGGAATAGGAGATACTTCCGCATAACAGTCACAAATTTAAGATAGGTGAGATTAGTGTTCAAACTTGTAACTCTAGAGGATGCAATTCGGATACCCCCGGAGAGATTTGGAGAAGAAATCGATAATGTGGGTTATGAACAGCTAAGAATGAAGTACGATGGCATGGTAGACGAAGAGCTGGGCTATGTTATAGCCGTTACACATATCAAAGTTAATCCCTTTGGAAAAATCATCCCCGGAGACGGTGCCACCTTCCACAAAGTAGAATTCTCTCTTCTCACGTTCTTCCCAAAGATTCAGGAAGTCATCGAGGGGGAAGTTGTAGAAATAGCGGAATTCGGGGCATTCATCCGTATAG
>SMTZ1_10002656_pt1 | contig 26227 bp, 30 predicted proteins | sample DeeMarSWOR136_30_FD_25667 | JGI IMG/M metagenome (IMG submission 25667)
GCCGTGAGGTGTTGGGTTAAGTCCCGCAACGAGCGCAACCCTTGTCCTATGTTAAATTCTCATAGGAGACTGCCTTGTACAGCAAGGAGGAAGGTGAGGATGACGTCAAGTCAGCATGGCCTTTATGTCCTGGGCTACACACACGCTACAATGGACGCTACAGATGGTTGCTAAGGAGTGATCCGGAGCCAATCCCAAAAAAGCGTCGCAAGTTCGGATTGTAGGCTGAAACTGCCTGCATGAAGTTGGAGCTGCTAGTAACCGCAGGTCAGCTATACTGCGGTGAATACGTTCTCGGGCCTTGTACACACCGCCCGTCACGCCGTGGGAGTCGGAGATGCTTGAAGTCGACGGACCATCTTGCTTTGCAGGATGGCTGTTGCCGAGGGCAGAGCTGATGACTGTGACGAAGTCGTAACAAGGCAGCCGTACGGGAACGTGTGGCTGAATCACCTCCTTTCTAGGGAGTTTCGTGGCGATATGCCATGATTCCCAGGTCGATCGGTAGGTATGATCCTACTGATGAGAGATTTGTTGCCTTCCTTTCACTATTTAGTTGTTAAGTTTTCGTCTATCCTTTTCTGTATCGCGTCTGGAATCTTCGCACTACCTCGATTGACGCAGGGTCACCAAAGGGTTAACATTAGTCTGCGATGTGTCATATTGTTACGCGCGATTGCTATGCCACGACAGTGAGGAGAAATGGACTATATATATATTCTACTCGGACTTGCTCTCGTTCTTGGTCCTTTGGTCGGCTACTATGCCAGACAGATAGTCGCCAATCAGCAGATTCTAGGCACCAGGAAGGAGGCGAAGAGACTTCTTGATGAGGCTACACGCAGACACAAAGAGTTGCTTCTGGAGGCCAGGGAGGAGGCCAGGAGGGTTAGGAGCGCTGCTGATGCCGACAACAGGGAACGGAGACATCAACTCCAGCAGGCAGAGAAGCGCCTGAGTCAACGCGAAGAGGCCGTTGAGCGGAAACTGGAATCCATTGAGCGGCGTGGGCGAGCTCTAGATGCCAAAGAGGGAGAGGTTGAAGCGCAGAAAGCCGAAGTGCAAGATATCAAGGACAGAGAGCTCGCGCGTCTGGAAGTGGTTTCCGGCATGTCCAGAGATGAAGCCAAAACCAGCCTACTTGACAGCTTGAGAGGCGAGGTCGAAGAGGAGGCCTCGCGGCAGGCTAGAATATGGGAAGCTAAGATAGCGGAAGAGGCTGAGGAGAGAGGTCAACGGATTCTGGCGACCGCTATCCAGCGCTGTACAACCGATGTAGTGTCGGAAACCACGGTATCCGCAATTTCACTCCCCAGCGATGAGATGAAGGGGCGGCTTATTGGCCGCGAGGGACGCAATATCCGCGCACTGGAACAGGCGACAGGGGTGGACCTGATCATCGACGACACGCCAGAGACGGTGACCATTTCCAGTTTTGATCCCGTGAGGCGCGAGGTGGCTCGTGTTGCATTGAGCAAGCTCATTGTTGATGGGCGCATCCACCCGGCGCGTATTGAGGAAGTAGTCGGGAAGGCGAGTGCCGAAGTGGAGGCTCTGATCCGGAGTGAAGGCGAACGGGCTGCTCATGAGGCTGGAGTGGTGGGGTTGCATCCAGAGTTAGTTAAGTTGCTTGGGCAGCTCAGGTTTCGCACCAGCTATGGGCAGAATGTCTTGCTTCATAGCTTGGAAGTCTCGCACCTGTCGGGTATGTTAGCGGAAGAAATCGGAGAAGATGGCGATGCCGCTAGAAAGGCTGGCTTGCTCCACGATATCGGAAAGGCAGTGGACCACGAGGTGGAAGGTCCTCATGCGACAATAGGGGCAAGACTGGTCAAGCAGTGGGATAAGTCTGATCGAATAGCTCAGGCAGTTGCTGAGCACCACGGTGAAGCATCGACAACTAGTGTGATGGGTTTCATTGTCGCCGCCGCTGATGCCATAAGCGGTTCGCGGACTGGTGCCAGGCGCGAGTCCTTGCAGCAGTACCTGAAGAGGATCGCTGAATTGGAGGACATAGCGAGCAGCTTCCCTGGCATTGAAAAGGCTTTTGCAATTCAGGCTGGGCGAGAGGTGCGTGTTCTGGTGAAGCCTGACGAAGTTGACGACCTGACGACCGTAAGATTAGCCAGAGACATCTCCAAGAGAATCGAGGAGACGTTGACCTATCCAGGCCAGATCAAAGTGATAGTAGCTCGGCACACGTCAGCGGTGGACTATGCTAAGTAAGATGGGCAAGACCGTCTATTGAACATACTGGCGATAGGCGACGTTGTAGGAAAGCCGGGCAGGTCCGCGGTGACGAGGTTGCTGTCAGACCTGCGTCGCGAATATGGTATCGATCTGGCCATAGCTAACGGTGAGAACGCTGCCGGGGGTTTGGGGCTTACTCCGAGCACTGCGCATGAGCTTCTTGACTTCGGTATTGACGTAATCACCTCGGGGAATCATATCTGGCAGCACAAGGACATAGTCCCCTATCTGGACGGTGGGCTGCCGGTTATTCGGCCTTTGAACTATCCGCCGGCATCTCCCGGACGTGGCTATGTGTTCCAGAACAACGTCGTGGTTGTCAATCTTATTGGGCGGACGTTCATGGGCAATTTCGATTGCCCTTTCCGCGCTATGGACAAGCTGTTGTCGGAGATCGGCGGTGGTTCAAGGCCCATTGTGGTCGACTTCCACGCGGAAGCAACATCAGAAAAAGTGGCTATGGGCCGCTATCTTGATGGGCAAGTGAGTGCTGTGTTGGGGACACATACGCACGTAGGTACCATTGATGCTCAGATACTTCCTGGCGGCACTGGGTTTGTTACTGACATAGGAATGGTGGGGCCGGTGAACTCGATCATCGGAGATGACATAGACAGTGTGATAGGACGGTTCCTCACGCAAATTCCTGGCCGGCTGTCAGTAGGGAAAGGCCGTGTGGAATTCAATGCCATAGTAGTCCAGATTGACAACTTCAGCGGGAAGGCAGTAGGCATTGAACGGATTCGAAGGGTGGTCGATGCAGCGCGAGCTTGAGCAAGGTTCACGGTGCGGCGTGTTTCCCAGGGAGAACTGCTGCAGGGCCATCTTACGGTGAAACCACATGCTGAGCACCCTTCTTCTAGGTGCGAAGACAGGCGACTCGCTTCGTACCCGCCAGGTCCGCAGTGAATTCGATACTGGTCCGTGGAGTGCGGGCAGCAACGGTATCACTCAAAGCTTGGTCCTGGCCCTGGCCTATCTCGAGAACTATGCAGCCGCCGGGTCTGAGCTTCTCAGATGCTTGAGCTAGGAGGAGGCGCAGGTCACCCAAACCGTCGTCGCCCCCGGCAATGGCGACAATCGGTTCGAAGTCCACTATCTGTGGGTCGAGCGTTCGTAGTTCCCTATTCGTTACGTATGGCAGGTTTGCCACTATGGCGTCCACGGTATTCAGAAGCGGCGTGAGAAGACTGCCGTGAAGAAGCTCTACCCGGCTCTCAACTCCGTGGCAGCGGCAATTCAGGCGCGCCAGCTGGAGCGCAGGAACCGAGATATCTGTAGCGAGGATTCTTGCCTGGGGCAATGCTAGAGCAAGATTGACAGCGATGGCTCCGCAACCTGTGCCGATATCTGCTATGGTCACCTGCGTTGACCACGAGGAGCATTGACGGACACATTCTACCATCTTCTCCACCAGATACTCTGTCTCTGGTCGGGGAATAAGGACACGGCGATCAATGTGTAGCTCGATACCACAAAACTCGCAGCGATGTAATATGTAGGCAAGAGGCTCATGCAAAACCCGCCGCTCGACTAGATTCCTCAACCGCTTTGCCTCTCTGGGAGCGACCCGACGCTCAGGTTCAGCATATAGTCGCAGGCTGGATATCCCCAGACCATGAGACAACAACAGATGGGCCTCCGTGCGAGCAGAGCCGACGCCCGCTGCGGCGAGTTCAGCACGAATGAGGCGCGAAGCCTCTCCTAGCGTCATGGACCGGCCGCTTGGGATTGGTGCTGCGTGGAGAGTAGCTTGTCAATGACTCTGTCGAGATCTCCGTCTAGAATGCCATTGATGTTGTGCAGGGTCAGGTTGATCCGGTGATCAGTCACCCGATCTTGAGGAAAGTTGTAGGTTCGGACCTTCTCAGATCGATCCCCCGTACCTACCTGGCTGCGGCGCTGAGCCTCTATCTCTTCGGACTGTTGGCGCTGTCTGGCGTCAAATAGCCTAGCTCGGAGAACCGCCATCGCCTTCATTCTATTCTTCAACTGCGAGCGCTCATCCTGGCACATCGCTACAACGCCGGTGGGCACGTGGGTGAGCCGAACTGCCGTAGTCACTTTGTTCACGTTCTGTCCTCCGGCACCGCTTGAGTGAAAGAAGTCCATCTTGATATCGTCTGGATGGATGTCCAAGTCGATGTCTTCTACCTCGGGGAGCACCACTACTGTAGCTGCCGAAGTGTGAAGGCGTCCTGAGGACTCGGTCACTGGGACTCTTTGGACGCGGTGAACCCCGCGCTCATGCTTGAGCCGGCCGAAGGCCCCCTTGCCTTTGACCTGAAACGTTATCTCCTTGAGGCCCCTGATACCGCTCTCATTGGCATCGACTATCTCTATCTGCCAGCCTTTGTTCTGAGCGTAGCGGCTGTACATACGGAACAGATCAGCAGCGAAAAGGCTGGCTTCCTCTCCACCGGTGCCAGCCCTAATTTCAACGATGGCGTCCTTACCGTCATTGGCGTCACTCGGTTGGAGTAACTGCTCCAGCTGATGAAGTATGTCCTCTCGCCGCTGGCGCAGGGTAGTCACCTCTTCCCTAACAAAGCCTCTCATGTCTCCTTCTGGAGTATCGGCCAGGAGGGCTTCAAGCTCTGTCACCTCCTCGGACGTCTTTTGGTATTGGCTGTATGCGGTGACAATGTCCTCCAGGCTGGACCTCTCCTTCGCTATCTTCTGCAGTGTGTCTGGGTCCATAGCTATTTCTGGCTGGGCCATGAGCCGGCTCAGTTCATCATAGCGTTTCTGTGCCGAGTCCAGCCGACTGAGCGTCATTTCTCTAGAGAGTCTCCCTGTGCCGAACAGCAGCCCTATTATATCGACCTCTGGCGGGGTGCTCAAATCTGGCTGACCAGAGAGGGGAATGGAGATACCGCGGGGGTTGTGGTGGGCACAGTGTGAAGTCGTTTGCCCTGAGGCGTGCCCGTGCAGAGCACACGGCCCAGACTGACCCGAGAGACAGCCGGGGGTGCCGCCTACTCCGCTGTTTCAATCAGTTGCTGTAGCGCGAAACAATAGCTCTGGTAGGTCTTGCAGTCGAAAAGGACAAATACTACCCGATTGACCGTGGAGGCTAGCTCCCTCAGGAACGAGCCGACGCTATCCATGGCTATTCCTGACGCCTGACCTAGGGGATAGCCGTAAGCTCCTGTGCTGATTGAAGGGAAGGCGAGGCTGGTCAGCTTCTTATCGGTGGCTACCTTCAGGCATTCGCGATAGGCACTAGCCAGAATGTTGGCCTCGTTGCTGGCACCCCCGTGCCAGATGGGGCCCACGGTGTGGATGACATACCTTGCCTTTAGTTTGCCTCCGGTGGAGATCAGAGCTTTTCCCGGCGCCAGAGGCCCTTGAGTGGCGATGATCCTCTTGCACTCTTCTAGGATGGCTGGACCTCCGGCTCGATGTATGGCTCCATCGACGCCCCCACCCCCCATCAAGGTAGGGTTGGCTGCATTGACTATTGCATCGACCGACTGCTCGGTGATGTCGCCCTGGACTATCAATACCTTCGTGTGGTTGATAACCGTTTCCATCATTTCCTCCTGTCAGCTAGCTTGTCAGCACTGATCGTGTTGTCTTGAAGTGCATCTTGGCCACTTCCTTCAGTCTTCCGCTTCCGTACGTTGTGGTGAATTCCCTTCCGGCCTGGATAACTGCAGGCGAGGCGCCCTTGGGAAGCTCGATGTGGTACTTAGCTGAGAGCTGGCGTAGTCTGCGAAGAAACTCCCTTCTGGCGAGAATCGAAGCTGCAGCTACTGCGATATTGCTTTCCGCCCTGGTCTCCTGTCTCACCTCTATTGTCCTACCCTTGCTCATCAGTGCACTCACAAGGAAGTGCTCATCGCCGAATTGGTCAGCCAGAGCGTAGCTGGCCTCTCTTCTATTCAGAATGTTCTCGATGGCCCTAGCGTGCCCCCACGCCAGCAGGCGGTTGAGGTTCCGTATCCTGCTATACAAATAGTTGTATTTCTCGGGTCCTATGGCGACGACTGCGTAGACGCAACATCCCCTGATCTGCAGGGCCAGTCTCTCTACTGATGCATCTGCGAGCCGCTTGCTGTCTTTCACTCCCAATTGCCCCAGAGGCCCGAGAGCGGTGCCGTCCACTAGCACGGCAGCAACCACCAGCGGGCCAAAGAAGTCGCCTTTGCCAGCTTCGTCGCTTCCTATCCAGGCAGCTTGCATCTTGAGCGAATGTCTAAGTCCCGCACACCACGGGACGTGTGAGCGGCACTGAGCACTGCCAATATTAGCAAGTTTCGTGACGTTGGGCACCACGAGTCGAGGTAGCCGCCAATGTCACATCGTCGACAGCCGCGATTGTTTGATGGCGGGCGCCTGAGGTTATATGATATGCTCGTGTCAGTGAACACGTAAGGAGGCTACGCTCTTATGGCATTGAAGACTGCGGCAGACTACATCGAGAGTCTGCGTAAGCTGAATTTGGACGTCTATCTTTTTGGAGAGAGAGTGGAGAACTGGGTTGACCATCCAGTCATCAGGCCGTCTGTCAACGCAATTGCCATGACTTACAAGGTGGCTCACGAGCCAGAGACGCAAGCTCTAGCCACCACAACGTCGATGCTCACGGGTAAGAAGGTAAACAGGTTCACGTCGCTATTTGCCAGCACTGGCGATCTGGTGAAGAAGGTGAAACTGCAAAGGCTACTGGGGCAAAGGACAGGTTGTTGTTTCCAGAGATGTGTAGGGATGGATGCGATCAATGCGGTTTTCAGCACCACCTACGAAATTGATGAGAAGTCAGGAACAGAGTACCACAAGAGGTTCAGAGAATGGGTGAAACACGTCCAGGAGAATGACCTGTGTATCCAGGGTGCTATGACTGATGTGAAGGGCGACAGAGGGCTGAGCCCGAGCAGCCAACCTGACCCGGACATGTATGTGCGGGTTGTGGAGCGACAGAGCGGTGGGATAGTCATAAGGGGGGCAAAGGCAAATCAGACCGGAGCTGTCAATTCTCACGAAATGCTTGTTATGCCCACTCTGAGGATGCGTGAGGATGACAAAGACTATGCGGTCAGTTGCGCCTTTCCGACTGACAGCCCTGGCGTCCACTTTGTGTACGGAAGGCAGTCTTGTGACAAACGTAAGCTTGAGGAGGGAGACATCGACGTCGGGAACTACATGTTTGGTGGACAGGAGGCGCTGACAGTGCTAGACAACGTCTACGTGCCTTGGGAGAGGGTTTTCATGTGTGGAGAATTCGAGTTCTCCAGCATGATGGTCGAGAGATTCGCTGGTTATCACAGACAGAGCTACGGAGGCTGCAAGGCCGGCATCGGTGATGTGATAATCGGAGCTTCAGCCTCGATGGCAGAGTACAATGGGGTACCCAAAGCGGCGCACATCAAGGACAAGATCGCAGAGATGAATCATCTTGTTGAGACGTTGCATGCGTGCGGCCTGGCGTCCTCTACCGAAGGGTGGAAGACCGCCGCTGGCAACTATCAAGCAGACATTCTCCTGGCAAACGTGTGCAAACAGAATGTCACCAGGTTTCCTTATGAGCTTTGCAGACTTGCCGAAGATATCGCAGGTGGTGCTGTGGTGACGCTGCCTTCGGAAAAAGATCTGCGCCATCCGGTGGTCGGGAAGTACATCGAGAAGTACTTGAAGGGAGTGGCAGGGGTTCCCACTGAGGATCGGATGCGAATGTTGACGCTCATACACTGCATGAGCTTCGGCTTGACAGCGCCCAGCTATCGGGCCGAATCAATGCACGGAGCTGGGTCTCCTCAAGCGCAGAGGATCATGATTGAACGCCAGACGGACATGGAGCACAAGAAGAGGCTTGCCCGCACGCTGGCAGGCATAGACAAGCGAGAAGACCTCACTAGCTAGACACGACACCGGTTGCGGCTAGTTTGTTCCTGAGGAGTGTTTCCCATAGTCTTATATGTTTCGACGCTTGACAGGGCGTGTTAGTGTCGTCATACTTTATTAGACCTATCTAACGCTAGCTGGTGGAAGCAATGGCAAAACGGCCCGTTGTAAAGAGGCAATCCGCGAGCATGGAGGACTACCTCGAGGCGATAGGCGTCCTCAGTGGCCAGGGGAAGGTAGTCCGGGCAAATCAGATCAGCCGAGCGTTAGACGTCAAGAAGTCAAGCGTGACCGCCGCTCTCAAGAAGCTTGCCGCGACTGGCTTGGTGATGCATGAGCCGTATGGCTATGTCGAGCTCACTCGCGAGGGCAAGAAGGTCGCCGAGGGTGTCATCCGCCGCCACCGAATCTTGGCTCGCTTCTTCACTGAAGTGCTGGACGTGGATGAGAAGACAGCGGAGGAAGACGCGTGCAAGATCGAGCATATGATCAGCCCGGTATGTACCGAGAGGTTGACGGAGTTCCTGGAGTTCGTGGAGGCATGCCCGCTGGGCAGAATACGCTCTCCAGAGCGACATACGCACTATACTCAGGATGAAGAGACTGGATAGGGCCAAAAGGAGGGCCGGGGTTGTGGCCAATTGGGGACGGCAGGGTACTGAACGTGAACGAATAGCCTGGCAAAAAGGGCGTGAGGGCTGGGTTTCTAGGAGAGAAGGAGAGAGACGGAGTGGCAATGAGGTTCCTGGGTGAGCTGAACCCGGGTGACAGAGGGAAGGTAGTGCGGCTTGGAGGAAGGGGATCGATCCGGCGGCGCCTTCTTGACATGGGCTTGGTTACCGGCAGCGAGGTAGAAATCGAACGAGTGGCTCCGCTGGGTGATCCTGTTGAGGTCAGAATCAAGGGATATCATTTGTCGCTGCGGAAAGAAGATGCAGCCTCCATACAAGTGGAAGTATTATGAACCAGATCATCCCCCTCGCGATGGTTAGGCCTGGGTGGACAGTCCAGATAGTCTCTGTTCAAGGTGGGAGGCGACTGCAACGGAGGCTCGCTGATATGGGCCTAAGTCCCGGAGTTCTGGTGAGTGTCCTGAACAGCCAGGCGCCTGGACCGGTGATTTTGAGCCTTAGGGGGTCTAGGTTAGCCATGGGCCACGGCATGACCATGAGGATACTGGTTAGGATGGTGTAGAGTTGGCCAAGTTGAGGGTCGTAGCATTGGCAGGAAACCCTAATTCAGGGAAGACGACGGTTTTCAACAACCTCACCGGTGCAAGACAACACGTGGGGAACTGGCCTGGCGTCACGGTGGAGAAGAAGGAAGGCATCTGCAGGTGGAAGAGCCACAACATCAGGATTGTTGATCTGCCCGGCGTCTACGGCCTGACTGCCTACTCCCCCGACGAGATTGTGGCAAGAAACTTCATCGTGGAGGAGAAACCTGATGCGGTAGTGGATGTCGTTGATGCCTCGAATCTAGAGCGAAATCTCTACCTTGTGGTGCAGCTTCTGGAGATGGGGGCTCGATTGATAGTGGCGCTCAACATGATGGATGAGGCTGCGTCGAGAGGGTATCGCATCGATGCTGAGGGTCTCTCTCATTTGATTGGAGCCCCTGTGGTGCCTATGCAAGCGAACCGCAATCGGGGCACGCTGGAACTTCTTGACGAGATTGCCAAGGTGGTGAATAGGGAGATGCAGATACCTCAGCTGATCGTCAACTATGGCCGAGAAGTGGAAGAGGAAATCGCCAAGTTGGAGAGGCACATTTCCGCCGCAGGAGAGCTTGCCAGGAAGTACCCTCCGAGATGGCTGGCGGTGAAGCTGCTGGAAAGGGACCAACAGATAGTCGAGGCTCTGCAGACAAGCGAACATGGATGAAGAAGAAATCCTCACGGCAAGCCGTCAGAGTCTAGCGCATTTGGAGAGCATTTTCGGAGACGAGTGTGAGACGGTGATTGCGGATGCCAGATACGGCTTTGTCGCTGGCCTGCTCAAAGACATTGTCAGGAAACCGCCCCTTGAGAGAGTCACTCTTTCCGACCAGATTGATATGCTGGTCATCAGCAGGTGGCTAGGCCTTCCTCTACTCCTGGTGGTAATGTACTTGACGTTCCAGTTCGTTTTCAGGCTGTCAGAGCCTCTTATGAACTGGATCAGCCTCGTGTTTGGGCAGCTGGGTGTCATTGCCTCAGGTATCGGTGGATGGGAGGGCTCACTACTCGCAGAGGGAGTGATAGGTGGAATTGGGTCGGTGCTCATCTTTGTTCCTCCGATTTTCCTTCTTTTCGCCGCCATATCGGTGCTGGAGGACTGCGGCTATATGGCGAGGGCCGCTTTCGTAACCGATAAGGTGATGCACAAGATTGGTCTCCATGGCAGGTCTTTCATACCGCTGGTCTTGGGGTTTGGCTGCAACGTACCTGGCGTCATGGCTACCAGGACCATAGAGAACACCAAGGACAGAATAACCACCATTCTAGTGAATCCGTTCATGTCTTGTGGTGCGCGCTTGCCCATCTACGTGCTGCTGGCCGGCTACTTTTTCGCCGGCCATGCGGGGCTGGTGGTCTTCTCCATGTATGCAGTAGGCGCCGCTGTGGCTATGCTCATGGCCCTGGCTTTTCGGAAGAGCATTTTGCGCGGCACATCAAGTCACTTCGTGATGGAATTGCCTCCGTACCGCCTGCCGACCTTGAGGGGTATTCTGACCCATGTTTGGGAGCGCGGCAGGCTCTTTCTGAAGAAGGCCGGCACTTTCATTTTTGGGGTGGTGGTACTGATCTGGCTTGTTGACTACTTTGGCGCATTGGAGCCGGTTGGAAGGGCTATCGCTCCGATTTTCGTGCCGTGCGGGTTCGGACAATGGGAGGCAGCCGTGAGCCTTATGTTTGGCTTTCTAGCCAAGGAAGTGGTGGTGGGGACGATGGGTACTCTCTTCGCCGCCGAGGAGGGCGTACTTGGGCAGGCAATAGCTACTCATCTAGGCTGGACTCCGCTGGCTGCCCTCGCGTTTATGGTGTTCTGCGTCCTCTACGTTCCGTGCATTGCTACGGTAGCCACCATAAAGAGTGAGACGAATTCGTGGAAGTGGCCAGTTTTCACCGTCCTCTACACTACGGCCACGGCGTGGGTCGCGGCTACGCTCATCTTCCAGATAGGGGGACTGTTGCTGGGTTAGAGGACTACAGAGGCGCCGGGGCAGGACCAGATCATCGACCTTGCCATGGTTGGTGTGACCTCTTCTCGATGAAGGCCGCCATGCCTTCGCGCCCGTCTAGCGTGTCCGCGTTAATGCTGATCATCTCGGCAGCGTATGCATAGGCCTGGCTGTGTTCCATGTCCGCCATAGTATAGAAAGCCCGTTTTCCAAGCTGCACGGCAAGGGGTGCCTTCTGGGCGAGGTTCCCAGCGAATTCAAGCGCCTCGTGCTCCAATGTCTCCCTGGGGACAACTCTGTTCACAAGTCCTATTCGTTCGGCTTCATTGGCGTCAATTGAGTGCCCTGTCAGGATCATTTCGAGGCACTTCTTCCTGCCTACGGAGCGGAACAGGGCAGCCATAGGCGAGATGCAGGCGAAGCCAATATCGACTCCTGGGGTCTGGAATCTCGCGTCTTCAGATGCGATAACTAGATCGCAGCCGGCCGCGAGAGCGCATCCCATCGCCGTGGCGATTCCATGGACAGCCCCGACTACGGGCTTAGCGATAGCGGCCATGGCTTGCAGAACTTTTACGGACCTGCTGAAGGTCTGGCGAATATCTCCTAAAGGTTTGCCGGACAGCTCACCAAAGTCGTGTCCGGCACAGAAGGCCGGGCCCAGCCCCTTCAGAACGACGGCACCGATATGGGGATTGCCGTCGAATTGCCACAGGGCACAGAGCATCTCATCCATCATCTGCAAATTGAGGGCATTACGACGCTCCGGCCGATTCAAAGCTATGATGCCTACTTTGTCTTGCTCCTCAACAATGGTCAGTTGAAACTCCATAGCTTCTCCTTGGGGGATAGTCCCCAATGTGCTGTCTTGGAGACGATGTTATCGTCTCTCTGGCCACAAATCAAGTAGAGCCACTGCGATGCTTTGCGCAACCGAGTGTTGAGCGCGACTGGGCTTATAGGTATAATGGCCTGTGTTCCTGCAAGGCTGCAATTGCGTTCCTGACGCGGCGCGAGGAGGTGAGAGTTGGCTGAGGGATATGACGTAGAGGTGAGACTGCTTGCTATCACACCCGACGCTGAGAGACTAATCGAGACAGCGGGAAGACTGTGCTGGGATACGCAGGATAGAGTCGGCACAGTACCTGATCGCATACAGAGGTGGATAGAGGTGGGGCACGAGTCCATGATTGAGCATGCCTGCGCCACGTTTCATATTCGTGCGAGCCGTGCTTTGTCCCACGAGCTTGTTAGACACAGGCTGGCAAGCTATAGCCAGAGGAGCCAGCGCTACGTAAAGGAGAAGGAGCCCAAATACATTGAGCCGCCTGAGCTCCGTGGCGATAGCTTTGCTCACCAGGAATTCGAGGCGGCGATGAAGAACAGTTGGGCCACCTACGCTCAGCTACTGGCGAGAGGTGTGAAGCCTGAGATCGCCCGCTATGTTCTGCCCAGCGCATGCGAGACTCAGATGATATGCACCTGGAATTTCCGCGAGATCCGACATATCATCAGACTCCGGATATCCAAGAGGGCATTACCTGAGATCAGGGTTGTAGCAAGCCAGATACGAGCAATAATGAAAGACACGGCCCCCCAAGTCTTCTGGGATCTATGAGGGATTCTGGTGCCCCAAGGAGGTAACCAGTGACAATCTATGAGCATTTCGGGGTGAAACCGATCATCAACGTTGCGGGGGCGACAACACGCCATGGCGGCGCCCTGATGAAGCCCGAGGTAGTGGAGGCAATGGCCGAAGCTGCGAAAGCGTCGGTGTGTCTGGATGAGTTGCAGGCCGCGGCCAGCAAGGTGATAGCCAGAGTGACACATGCTGAGGCGGGTATTGTGACGTGTGGCGCAGCGGCGGGCCTTACCCTAGCGACTGCGGCTTGCATTGCGGGTCTCGATGTAGCCCGGATGAATAGGCTTCCAGACGCTAGCGGCGTGCCCAATGAGGTCATCATGCCGTGGCATCAGATCTGCGGGTACGGACACGCGGTTCGGGCAGCCGGTGCGAGGTTGGTAGGTGTTGGCATACCAAATGACGCCACGCCGCCACAGGAGACACATATCATCAGCAGGTGGGATATTGAGTCGGCGATTGTGAAGGATACGGTGGCGATTGCGTACGGTGCGCGACCGGGAAGTCACCCTCCGCTTGAAGAGGTTGTCGAGGTGTCTAGAGAGCACGGGATACCGCTGATCGTGGATGCTGCGGCTCAGGTGCCGCCTATGGAGAACCTCCACAGGTTCATAGACATGGGTGCTGACCTTGTGTGCATCAGCGGAGGAAAGGGTATTCGAGGACCTCAGGACAGCGGCATTCTCTGCGGGAGGCGTGAGCTGATTGCGTCTGCGGCCCTGCAGATGTTGGATATGGCCGGTAGACCGTTTGAGGCATGGAAGCCGCCGCCCTCGCTCATTCCCAAGGAGAAGTTGCATGGGAAGCCAGAGCATGGCATTGGTCGAGGAATGAAGGTCACGAAAGAGGCTGCCATTGGGCTTCTTGTGGCACTTGAGAACTTCACCCAGGACGAGCTTGTCGAGGACAAGAAGTTCCTGAGGCAGCTGCTGGGGAGAATCCAGGAGAGGCTGGAAGGAGTACCCGGCCTTGAAATGCGGGTGACTGGAGACAGTGACGGACGATATCCGGCGCTCGAACTCATGGTCGACCGCCAGGTAATGGGACGGAGCGCTTATGATGTGGCACGTAAGCTGAGTGAAGGCACACCTAGCATATGCGTTGAGGACGAGGACAGGCTGCTCAGCAGAGGTGTGGTAACTGTCAACTCCATTAACTTGGATGAGAAGACGTCCGCAACGGTGGCTGACCGACTGTATGCAGCAGTAGCTGATTGAATGAGGTCGGGTTGTCGTTGCTCAATCGTGGCTTCGATACCGGATTGGTCGAGGCAAACTGTGTTCTATGCAGGTCCCTCTTCACTTGGCCTGGGGTATCCTCTTGCGGAATGCGAGGAAGATCCCCGTCAAGATCAGAGCACCTCCCAGAACTTGAGTCAGTGTTGGCACTTCGTTCAGTATGATGAAGGCCAGTACCGTTGCGCCGATGGGTTCACCAAGGACGGCTACTGTCACCAGGGTGGCTGAGACGAAGCGCAACGACCACGTAAGGGATAGATGGCCTATGGTCTGTGGTATCAGGGCGAGGAGCACCAGCATGATGTAGGTGGTGGTGGAATACCCGAGCAGCGGGTACTGAAAGACAAGCACCGAGAGCAGCAGCACCAGCGCGGCTGAGCCGTAGACAATGGCTGCATAGCTCAGGACCCCTGTGGTTTGCCGCAGCCTGCGGCCAATCAGAAAATATCCGGCGACAGCTATGGCTCCGGCCAATGCCAACATGTCCCCCAATAGTGGTTTGAAGCCGAGGGTCCAGTCACCGTAGCTGACAAGGGCCGCGCCGGCCAGACAGACTGCAATGCCAATGAATACTTGCCTGCTGAGCTTCTCCCGGAACAGGAAGTATGAGGCCAGAGCAACAAAGACCGGGTTGGCGGTTACCAGAACAACGGAGCTGGCTACCGTTGTACGGCTTAGTGAGGCAATCCACAGCACGAAATGAAGTGCCAGGAGGAGGCCCGATAGGAGTGGTAGAGTGATCCCCGCCTTCATAAGACCGAGGAGTTCGTTCTTGGCGCGGGCCCAAGCTATGGGAGTGATAAGGAGTGAGGCGAGTATGAGGCGATAGGCAGCGATTACCAGAACTGGGGCCTCGGCCAGACGGATGAAGATGGCTGCGAAAGACACCGATACCACCCCCAGTGCCAGGACCAAGTACCGCCTCGCCATTTCTACCTATTATAGTATCGACTGCCCTCTACGAGTCCAGAGCTTGGTGAACGCGATTGCGCCAAAGGGTGTTCTTCTGCACCGTATCTACGGTACCGACTTCTGACCACGGCGCGGCTACCGCTGCCGCTACTGGGGTCTTGTGTCGGTGTGCCTGCTTCCCTATAATCTCGCTGGGCATCAAGGTTGCGTCTTCCGGCTAATATAGGTCGATATGAACCTGAGCAGGAATAGAACCGAACGCTCTCGAATGATGCTCGGCTTCTCTTTCTGTCTCGCCTTCCTTCTACATCTTCTGCTCTTCAGCGTTGCACCAATGGTGACAGTTCTTATCGAGACGATGAACATTACTCACGCTCAGTTTGGTTTCATATTCTCATCGGCAATGATCAGTCTTATCCTGTTCAGGTTGCCTTGGGGCTTCTTGGCCGACAGGGTAGGCTACGTGAAGGTCGTCAAGATAAGCCTGTTGCTCTCCACAGTTTTTGCCATGGCGAGAGCGTTTGCATCTGGCTATTCCTCTCTCATCCTAAGCCAGTTCTTCGTTGGCTTAGGTATGGCTGCACTCATGCCTTGTCTATCACTGATGGTGAAGGAATGGTCAATAGAATCGCCGGGGTTCTCTACGGGAGTGTATGTATCTGGCTTCGCAGCAGGTAACGCCACTGCCCTGGGATTGACACCCCATCTGCTTGGACTAATGGATTGGAGGGGGGTCTTCTTGGTCTACGCCGGATTCAGTGCAGTTGTCTGCGCAGCCTGGTTGTGTCTTGCAGAGGGTCGTCCGGAGACTAGGTCGGCAATTGCATGGAAGGACCTTGAGCGACTAGTGAAGGACAAATACGTATGGGTACTGCTCCTGTTCTTGGTAGCTTCAATGGGCTGCTACGATACGCTCGCGACGTGGATGCCCAGAGTCCTCGATATGAAACAATTCAGCAGCGCACTTGCTTCTTTGCTTCCTTTGGGGTTCTTCGTGGCAGGGCCTGTTGTGGGTCTTCTGTCGGACCAAGTCCAGAACAGGACTAGAGTAGTGTGGCCGCTAGGCATGATGGCAGCCGCTTCCATAGTGGGTATCAATCATGCTCCATTCCCAGTCCTGCTCGTTTGCCTCTTCCTTGTTGGGTTCACCACAACCGGCGTCACTACCATCACGCTTGCAGTTCCAGTGAAGCACAAGCGGCTCTCCCCGGTTGCTGGCTCTGTTGTCGGGCTAATCTCTTCACTGGGCAATATTGGACCGCTGTTGATGCCCGTGCTATTCGGCTTTCTCATAGATGTGACAGGCACTTACCATGCCTCGGTGTTTTCAGTAGCAGCCCTAGCCGCGTTTGTAGTCATCCTCGGTTCGAGAGTGAGCGAGTGAAACGTATTGAGGAGGGCAGTATGTCTGACGTGATAGCCACGATCATATCCCAGAAGGGCACTTGCGTAGCTGGACACAAGGTGGGCGATGAGTTCACCATCGGACAGGAGACGCCAAGTGGCTTGTGTTCGTGGGCATTCTATGTGCTTTTTCCGTTCGCGGAAGTGGTGCAATTTGGCGGGTCGTTTCCCTGGGAAGAGGGCCTAGGAACGGCCACCGTCGCCTGTCCTGACCCGGTGAACCCGGTCGTGTTTCAGTTAAGGCGCGGCATATCTTAGTCACACAGCTGCAGTGATAACGGAGGTGACTGGTTACCACAGGCGGGGAATCAGGGGCTTGTGCGTGGTTAGGTGGTCTGTGAAGTCTGGAATGACACCGCTGGCCTCAGGAGAGTGTTAGCCTGTCTAGGCGGCGCGTTGTGTCCACATGAACGCGGCTCTTCAATGGTCCCACTACTGTAGCTTCTCGGCATACTTCTGTGCCAGGCTGGGGTCGTACGGTGCCCTTCTCCAGCTACATACTGCCCGGGGACATAGCTGACAGCTCTCGAATCTTACCTCTGTCGGAAAGTATATCCCGGACACAGACTTCAGCGGCTGCATGAGGTAAGTGTCGGTTAGCCTTACTCCTATCAGTTTTTCGACGTCGCCAAGAATACGGAAAAGTGGCTCTTGCTGAGTAACCGGCCAATCTTTAAGCCTTCCCGGGCTCATTGCCGATATCCGCCCGAGCGCGTAGGTACGTATCAGGTAGTCTTTCAAATAGCTCCGGGCCGTCCGCAGAATCATGACCTTAATGGTATCCAAACAGTAGTACTTCAGGAGATCGCTAGATGGCACCGCGATCTCGTCGAGTTCTGTACCACAGGTTGCAACATATGCAAAAGCCCTTTCGACCTTATCGAGGTTGATTCTCAGGAGGCGGCTGGTGAACTCCACCCCACCAATACGCACTGAGCTCTCCATCTTATTGTCCACATAGGCGACTTGATACACTGCCTTAGGTCTCGCTATGGGGCGGACGAGCTCCAGCAGCTCCTGAACTATCTTCTCAACCGAGACACTCCGTTTCCGCAGGCGGAGCTGCCCCAGGATCGCTTCCTGATCCAAGTCGACAGGGATATTGTGCAGTACTTCCATAGCGCTATCCGAGGTCGTCGCCGACCTTGCCCTGGCAGCCTTGTCTGCAGCCGCCAACTGGCACTCTTCCTGCTCCCAGCAAGGATGCCGCGGCCGTACTACTGCCTATCGAAATAGGGATTCTTCCCTCCAGCAGATAGTGGAATGCCGATGATGACGTCAGCGTTCAGAAGCCCGAGTCTTCTGGCTGCAGCCCCGACGGTGTACATGAGGCGATTGTCCACGTTGAGTTCGCTTGCGAGCTTCACCGCTGAGCCTAAGGCAATACCCAGATCAATAGCCTGGAATACGCAGAGGGGGCCACTGAAATCGTTACCGTCCTTCTTTCTCGCGTTGAGCAGTCGTCGGCATGTCTTGTATCCGCAGGCACCACAATCCAGCGGCTGGTAGGGTGGCTTCTCCTCCGCCTTGTCCTCCATGGCCCGAGCTAGAGCTTCGATATCATCACCTTCGACAAGCAACGTCTGAACGTCGTCAACGCCTCTCGCCTTGGGGGCCGTCCGGGCGCTTGATGCCATCATTGTGGCGACTACGCGTATCGCTTGTCTTTCCGCTTCCTCTGACGCTAGCTTGGCCATCTCGCATCTCCTTGCAGTTTAGTCAGGCTACAGGCGCTTGCAGACTCAATCCTCACTTTTTTGCTCATCTCATCAAGCGCACTGGGTCTTGGACCGAAGAGTAGAGGTGTTTCTAAAACCCACGAAACGCACTATAATTGAGTGAAGCGGCGGACAAGTCTACCACACAGGGGCAAAGGAAAGGAAAACTGTACAGACGATGATCCACCCAGTTGATGCGGATGTAACCACAGGTAGGAGCGCCAACGCAAGCCCCCGCGAGGTTGAATAGCATGTTGTCTCCCTCTCTTTTTGCGATTCTTTCCGGCATATCGCTGGTTGGCGCAGGGCTGTTGTTCGTCATGGGCAAATATGGCGGTCCTGAGATACGGATGCAGTCCGCCAAGCTGAGTGACCTCGAGCCAAGCGAATACAGGGTAGCCGCCTATCTAGCTCTGGTCTCTGGTTGGGGAGTCGCAGGGCTTGTATTGACTCTAATCGCGGGGTTGGCTGGGGGCGATTCTGTTTTTGGTGTGGTCCTCATTGTTCTGGCATCGCTCTGTTTAGTGGTGCTGCTCTGTTTCCTGTACGCTGCCGGCTGCACTCTGCTGCATACGCTGGTTGGAAAGACAGACGGACCTGTGGCTTGGTTTTTCCCCGCCACCCGACACTTTGACTCCCAAATAGTGCGGTTTGGTGACTTGCTGCTGTCTGGCATTTATGCTAAGCCGTCGCGCGAGAGCATTATGACTCGGGCAGGTGGTTTGCCCAGAGCTATAGCACGGAGTAGAGGAGGCGCTCGGCACGGTCAGGGACGGCTGGATCCAGCGGAGGCGATAGCACGAATTGAGGGAATACTCGCTGAATATGAAGCGGGCCTGAGCAGCGAACAAAAGGGAAAGCTCGCAAGACTGAGGGGGATCGTACAGGATTTGGGAGATATACATCCCTGAATGTCTGCCTGTGGTGGGAGCTGAGAGCAGGCTGGGTTGGCAGACACTACGTTGGCGAGACAGTACGCTCAACTGGGCATCTGCCAAAGGAGGTACTCGTGCCAGAGAAGAAGCTGGGATTCATAGGTCTGGGCATAATGGGAAGACCGATGTGCCGGAATCTGATTGACGCCGGCTATCCGGTGTCTGTCTGGAATCGCAGCCAGCCCGGTATCGAGGAATGTGCTGGACACGGAGCGATGGCTATGACTTCGGCCAGGGCTGTTGCAGAGAGGTCTGAAGTAGTGATAACCATGGTGACGGGGTCGTCAGACGTGTCGGAGGTTGTGCTTGGACCAAACGGGGTGCTGGAAGGTGCTCGTCCAGGGATGATCTTGATTGACATGACGACGATATCGCCGAGGGTGACAAAGGAGATCGCGCGCAAGCTGAATGAAAAAGGGGTCAGGATGCTCGACGCCCCTGTCAGTGGAGGCGATAGGGGAGCCAGGGAAGGCACTCTGTCTATCATGGTCGGTGGCCCGGCAGAGGTGTTCCAGCAATGTGTGCCGATTCTTGAGGTACTTGGTAGTAATATCATCCATATTGGTGAAGAGAATGGCGTCGGCCAGAGCACGAAGTTGTGTAATCAGGTAGTCGGTGCCCTTAATGTCCTCGCCGTATGTGAGGGATTCACACTGGCGGCGAAGTCAAAACTGGACATGGAGAAGATGTTCTCTGCAGTCAAAGCTGGAGCGGCGGGATCCTGGCAACTCGATGATCTTGGACCGAAGATCCTGTCGAGGGACTGGGAGCCTGGTTTCATGGTGAAGACAGCTCAGAAAGACCTGCGGTTGGTGATGGAAGCTGCTGGAGACCTCGGAATATGTCTGCCCGGGGTTGCCTTGGTGCATCAGCTTCATCACGCGGCTGAAGCTGAAGGACTGGGCGATAAAGGCACGCAGGCGCTCATTCGCGCCTTTGAGAAGTTGGCCAATATTGAGGTGAGGAAGTAATCTGGAGAGAGCGGATGAGAAATCCATAGCTAGGAAGGAGGAGAGGAATGGCGAACCTGGGATTTGTTGGTCTGGGAATAATGGGTAAACCTATGGCTGGCAATCTGCTGGCGGCAGGTCACAAGGTTCACGTCTACGACCTGCTGCCAGAACCGGCCAAGGAGCTAGCGGCGAAGGGTGCAATAGCCTGTAGCAGTAGCAGAGAAGTAGCGCAGAGGTCCGATATCATCTTCATCATGGTACAAGACACTCCAGATGCGGAGGCAGTTCTATTTGGCAAAGATGGTGTTGCAGAGGGAGTCAGGCAGGGTTGTGTTGTGGTAGATATGAGCTCTATCTCGCCAATTGCTACGAAGGAGTTCGCCAGGAGGCTTACTGCCTTGGGTGTAGAGATGCTTGACGCCCCGGTCTCCGGTGGCCAGGTCGGGGCCGAAAACGCCAGTCTTTCCATAATGGTCGGAGGTCAACCAGGGGTGTTCGCTCAGACAAAACCCTATTTTGAGATCATGGGGAAGAACATCGTCCACGTTGGTGGCAACGGAGATGGTCAAACCTGCAAAGTAGCCAATCAGATTGTGGTTGGCTTGACGATTGAAGCGGTAGCCGAGGCGCTTCTGTTTGCCTCCAAGGCGGGGGCCGACCCGGCGAAGGTCAGGGAGGCCCTGCTTGGAGGGTTCGCCCAGAGCCGCATCCTTGAATTGCATGGCGAGCGGATGCTCAAGCGTAGTTTTGGTCCGGGTTTTCGTATCCGGTTGCAGCAGAAGGACCTGAACCTGGCCCTGCAAGCAGCACGCAGCCTGGGTTTGAGCTTGCCCAACACGGCTACGGCGCAGGAACTATTCAATGCAGTTGCGGCAGAAGGGGGTAGTGAGCTGGATCATTCTGCCCTGGTGCTGGCGCTGGAGAAGCTGGCTAATCACAGGGTTGGCAGCTAGGACTGCTAGGGGCCCACGGCGTGCCGAAACCCATCTGCGCCTTGGGGGGCTTCGATGTTGTTTGCGTACTGACTCACTCATCTCACACGGCAGTGGTTGATTGGAGACGTTCCTAGCAAATAGCCAAGGTGGTTCTTCCAGTAGTGTAACTAGAAAGGAGGTGTAGGAAACTGTGGCAGTGTACGCTCAAGACATGATGGTGGATAAGAAAGAGCAGCTGGAGAAGATCGAAGGTGTTTGCCTGCCAGACGAAGTTATTCGAGCCGTCTTCGATTTGAAGGGGAGAGGTACTGGATTCTTGGGTGTGACGGACAAGCGAATTATCTACTACGATAGAGCATTTCTGAAGAGCAAGAAGGCGCTCGTCAGCATACCTCACGATCGGATTGCCTCTGTAGCCAGCGAGGATAACAAAGGATTTTTGATAAGAAGCGGGTTCCTTGTTGGAGATACTCTTACCATTCAACCCATGGGCCTTGAACCCAAGACTTTCGAATTCAGGGGTGGTGAGAAGGCTCATCGGGCTCACAGCATCATTATGGAACACTTGCTGAAGTAGGTGGGGTTGACAACGCCAAAGAGGCGCACATAGAATAGCCAAGGTCACTGAGAGGGCTTGTTACCCTGCCAGTCGAGGCGTTGGTGGAGCAACGGAAGGAGGATTCTAGAGGGATGCGGAAAGAAGATCCTTGACCAGAGTGACTTGTGTTCTTCGGCGACACCGCGCTTGTCGACTTCTCTGAATTGACCAATACCGTGATATCCTGAACTTACGCTCTCCTATCAGTTCGCGTGTCCCGTGGCTGAAGCTCTCCATGCAAATCCCGCAGATGCGTCCGCCGCAGATCATGCGGGATACAGAAATCTACTAATGAAGGAGGTGGCAAATATGAACCTAAGGCGAAAATTTGGCGTGAGGTTCCTGGTGGTTGCCCTAGCTCTCTCCCTTGTCCCCCTGCTGCTTGCAGGTTGTGCACAAGAAGGGGGAAAGGAGCCCATTAGGCTGGCTGATGCGGGGTGGGACAGCATCCAAGTGCATAACGCGATCTTCAGTTTCATCGCCGAACACGGCTACGGTTATCCCCCCTGCGAAATCGTTCCCGGTAGTTCACCTGTGGTACTTGTGGGTACCGCCGAAGGAGATATCGACGCGTTTTTGGAATGCTGGTCAGAGAACTACGGGGAAGCGTATACCGACTACGTCGAGGCGGGCGACATAGTTGAGCTGGGTTTGAACTTCGACGACAATTTCCAGGGATGGCTGGTACCGACGTACATGATAGAAGGCGACCCGGAGCGTGGCATAGAGGCCACAGCTCCCGACCTGAAGTCGGGCGCTTTCACAACTCGCTTCCAGGATGGAAGTGTACCGAGCACAACACTATCAAACTGGAAACCTACGGGCTAAACGATTACTACAACGACTTTCTCTGCGGATCGGATGCGGCCCTATCCGGTTCAATGGTCGCGGCCTACGAGAAGGGCGAGCCCTGGGTAGGGTACTACTGGGCTCCGACGTGGCTCCTGGGCATGTATGACATGACTCTGCTGGAAGAGCCTCCGTATGACCCAGAGGTGTGGGAGCGAGACAGGGGTTGCGCGTACATGGCTGTGCGCTGCACGATTGTAGCCCACCCTAGCTTTGTGGAAAGAGCCCCTGAGCTGGTTGAGGTCCTGGAAAAGTATTCTACAACCGTTGAGCAGAACAACAAGGTGCTGGCCTATATGCGGGACAATGAAGCTGATGCATCGCCAGGGGCCATCTACTTCCTCAAAGAGTACGAGTCCGTCTGGAGTCAATGGGTTCCGTCCGACGTTGCTAGTAAGGTCAAGACAGCCCTATCCTAGTCAATAGTGTGAGAGTGACGACGCAAGGGAGAGCATAACTTTGGGGAACACTGCCGCCCCGCCGAGTGGGCAGATCTGTGTTGGGGTCAAGGAGCTGTGGAAGATCTTTGGCCCCAATGCGGAGCAGTTACTGCATTCGGAGAGGCGGTTTGATTCCAAAGAGAAGATACTAGAAGAAACCGGCTGTGTGGTAGCCCTGCGGGACATCGCGTTCGAAGTCCGGCGCGGGGAATTCTTCGTTATCATGGGGCTCTCTGGCAGCGGAAAGTCCACACTGATTCGCTGTCTTCTCCGCTTGATCGAACCGACGGCAGGCCAGATGTTCGTCAACGGTGAGGACATCTGCAGCTATGATGAATTGCAGTTGATGGACATGCGACGGCACACTACGAGCATGGTGTTTCAGCACTTCGGCCTGTTTCCCCACCGCAGCGTCATCAACAACGTGGCGTACGGACTGAAGGTAAGAGGAGTTGGCGAGCAGCAGCGGTACGAGCGGGCACGGGAGGTGATCGCGAAAGTGGGCCTCAAGGGGTGGGAGGAATACCTACCGAGCGCGCTCAGCGGAGGAATGCAGCAACGTGTGGGGTTAGCCAGAGCCCTGGCCACAGAGCCGGACATACTGCTAATGGACGAGCCTTTCAGTGGGCTCGACCCTTTGATCCGCCGTCAGATGCAGGATGAACTGGCTGAACTGCAGGCAGAGGTTCAGAAGACAATAGTGTTCGTGACTCACGACCTCCATGAGGCGCTCAAGATGGGGAACCGCATCGCCATAATGAGAGATGGCGAGATTATTCAGGTAGGGACACCAGAGGACATCATTACTGTGCCTAGCGACGCATATGTGAGAGAGTTCGTACAGGATGCTTCTCCGGCGAAGGTGCTGACTGCCGGAACCATCATGGAACAGCCCAATGTGCTCCTCTACGAGTGGCAGGGCCCGAAGGCTGCTCTTCATATTCTCGCGACGACTGGTTTACAGAACGTATTTCTAGTAGGCCACAGAGGCAAGCTGCTCGGTCTGGTGACCCTGGAGCGGCTCAGAGAGCTGATCAAGAAGAAGGGCAATTCGCTCAGAGACGCCCTGGAACCTGACCTGCTTACCTGTACCCGTGATACCATTGTGGAGGACCTGTTTCCTCTGGCAGCCTCCACCAGCTATCCCATCCCAGTCGTTGATGAGAAAGGCGAGTTCGCGGGAGAGATACACATCAGCACGATCCTGAGTAGCATGATCCAGAGGCAGGAGGTGGATGCCCACCAGGTACAGAGGGAAGGCGAGAATAGGGATGACGGCGGCGTCGGGGAGGAACACCATGGTTGAGTTTCCTCAATTCCTTCAAGTCCCACTAGGAGACTGGGTTGACGCCATAATGAGTTGGGTGCTGACCACCTGGGGAGCGGGGTTCGATGCCGTCGGCGGCGCCATTCTTTTTGTACTGCTTAATATCGAACGGTTCTTCCTGTGGTTGCCGTGGACCGTAGTGGTCGTAGTGACAGGCGTGGTGGCATGGCAGGCCATGCGTCTCTGGTGGGCAGGGTTGATCATGGTGGCATTCCTTGTCTTGATTGGCAGCTTTGGCCTTTGGAATCTGGCGATGATGACACTGGCCATCATCTTTGCCTCGGTGGTGATCTCCCTTGTTGTGGGCATTCCCACCGGGATTGTCATGGCTCGTAGCAACATAGTGGAACGACTGCTGAAGCCCATCCTTGACGGTATGCAGACCATGCCGAGCTTCGTGTATCTCATTCCAGCTCTGATGCTTTTCGGCCTGGGTAAGGTCCCAGCGGTGTTTGCCACCGTCATCTATGCCGTGCCTCCGGTTATCCGACTGACGAACGTCGGCATCAGGCAAGTGCCACACAGCGTGGTTGAAGCCGCCCAGGCCTTTGGGTCGAGTTCCCGGCAGACACTGTTTGAAGTGCAGATCCCCCTGGCCATTCCCTCAATAATGGTTGGCATCAACCAGACGACAATGATGGCCCTGGCCATGGTGGTCATTGCCTCCATGATCGGGGCAATGGGGTTGGGGATGGAGGTGCTGATAGCGATCAATCGTATTGAGATAGGCCGTGGCTTTGAGGCCGGGCTGTGTATCGTATTGCTGGCGATAATCATCGACCGGATAACTCATGCCATGGCGGCCAGGCAACAGCATACCGTCACAACCTAGGTTTCCAGATAGAAGGCAAAGCCGACAGACCTACCCGGCAAGATGCACTCAGAGGGCTATCTTGACTTGTCGCGACCCTGGAGTCACAATACTGAGCAGCGGTTCGCAAGCGCGCGTAGGGCCGCTGCAAACTTTGGCCATACGGAGGATATATGAAGGCAGCTTACTATCACGGGAACAAGACCTTTAGCGTAGGCGAGTCCCAACCCAAGAGCCCGGGGCCGGGGCAAGTGAAACTCAAGGTAGCCTATGCTGGAATCTGCGGCACGGACAATCATATCTATCTGGGACATATGGACAACCGACTGAAGTTGCCCCAGGTCATTGGTCACGAGATGTCGGGTGAAATCGTGGAGATTGGCGAGGGAGTGGAAGGTTTCAAGATAGGCGACAAGGTGGTGGTTCGGCCGCTGGACCCTTGCCGGAAATGCCCTGCCTGCGAACTGGGGCACTACAATATCTGCCCTCACATTAACTTCCTCGGCATCGACTCACCAGGGGCCTTTCAGGGGTGGTGGACGGTTCCTGCTCACACCCTGCATCACCTGCCACATACGGTGGATATGAGACAGGCGGCTATGATTGAGCCGATAGCGGTAGCCTGTCACGATGTGCGATATGGTGAGGTGACGGATAAGGACTACGTGGTGGTGGAGGGTGCGGGGCCTATCGGTATGCTTAACGCCCTGGTGGCCAAGTCGAGAGGCGCCCGAGTTCTTGTCCTAGAAGTCAACAGATTCCGAATTGAGCTGGCGGGTGAACTTGGCTTCGAGGTGCTGAATCCACTGGAGGCCGACGTCCCCAGCTATGTAGAGAAACAGACAGGTACGGCCGGGGCGGATGTGGTGTTCGAGGTTACCGGTTCGGCGGCCGGTGCCGAATTGATGACTCGGCTCGTGAGGACGCAAGGTCGTATCGTCGTGGTCGCTATCTTCGCCGACCCCGTGCCGGTGAACCTCCGGCAAATCCTCTGGCGGGAGATGAGAGTCCGTGGTGCTCGAAACTACGCGGCCGAAGACTTCGAGACCGCGATACAGATAGTGGCATCAAAGGCGCTTCCCCTAGACCGCCTCATTTCCGACGTTCGCACGCTGAACGGCACGCAGGCAGCTTTCGAAGAGATCGAAAGAGGTGCCAACTTCATGAAAGTGCTATTGAAGTGCAGCGACTAAGAAACCGATAGGA
>SMTZ1_10002489_pt1 | contig 26214 bp, 19 predicted proteins | sample DeeMarSWOR136_30_FD_25667 | JGI IMG/M metagenome (IMG submission 25667)
CGTTTTCCCCATCAAAGCCAGGCCCCTGACCCTTTGCGTAAACGGGTCCGGTAGCCAAAACCACGGTATCCGGCAGCTCATCCTGGATCAACTCTTCGGTCACCTCGGTGCCCAAATGAAAACTCACACCTGCTTTCTCACATTGTGCCTTTTGATATTCGATACAGGTAAAAAGCTCCTCATCTCCATAGGGGGCCTTCGAAGCCTCGATAATGGTGCCTCCAAGCTCTTCCCTTTTCTCATACACGTGCACCTCATGACCCCTTCGTGCAGCCGCATACGCACATTCCAGGCCTGCCGGACCACCACCTACAATCATAATATTCTTTTCCTCTTCCGCAGGCCCGGGGTCGGTGAACTTGGGGTCAGATTCATGGGCACACAAAGGATTGATGTAGCATGTCATGGGGGCATCCCTGAAGAGCCTGGCCAGGCAAAGATTACATGCCACACAGTACCTTATATCTTCCTCCCTGCCCTCCAGGCATAAGGGGATCAGCAATCATTGGCCGGCACATTTCCCAAAAATCCAGGTGACCCTCTCCAATTGCCTTGTTTGGCAGATCCGGCTTAAACAGTCTATAGGCCATCTGGACGGGCACTTTCAAATGCTCCTTGGCCCGCTTAGCGAGATGGATCCACGAACCCTGGGGCACGTCTCTGCTGATCACTGGCACGATAGATTCCTGCCATCCTGCGGTAACACTAAGGAAGTCCACTCCCGCTTCCTCAGACATTTCAAAGGTGATCATCGATTCTTCAGGTGTGTTTCCACATACATCATCCAGGAGTTCTTCGGCACAAAGCCGAATACCCACGGGGACATCGCCACACACCTTCTTGACTTCTTGGATGAGTTCCACAACAAATCTCATCCTTCCCCGTACATCCCCACCATACTCGTCCGTTCGCCTATTGGTATAGCGGGACACGAAATTGGAAAGTAGATAACCCACAATCCCTGAAACCTCAAGGATGTCAAATCCAGCTTTAAGCAATCTTTCGGCGGCCTCAATGTGTTCCTTTATGCACTGCTTAATGTCTGCTTTGGTCATCTCTTGGACTGGCCTGAAAATCCTCAATCGCTGGGGTACATCTGATGGCCCCTGGCAATATTCTGTCTCAACCGCACCAACTCGGCCACAGTGCATCAACTGGCAGCCAGCTACTGCCCTTTCCTCATGAATAGCGTCGGCAAGCCTTTTTAACCCGGGGACAAATTTATCATCCCACGCAGCGGCCTGCCCCACATATCCCTGGCCTTGACGTTTTTCATCCATATATACACCCTGCATAGTGCATATACCACCAACAACCCCTTTTGCCCTTTCCCGTAAGTAGGCTACGCCCGCATCAGTAACAAAACCATCTCTGCCGTTTAAATTTTCCTCAGTTGCGGCATATTTTATCCGGTTTGGGATAGTGAGATTACCTAACTCAATCGGCTTGAATAGATGAGGGTACGTTTTTGCCCCGGGATATGAGGAATAATCCCATTCAAACAATAACTTGCCCATGTCTTTGGCCTCCTTTTTTATCCCACAATCGTTTATGTATAGGGTCTAAAAGACAAAAGGAATATATTGAAAGCATTTTTTGATGTCAAGATATAAGGCCTCTGTCTATTTCTTAACGATCTTTCCCAGTTTGACGCCGATCCAGTCCTTCCCTCTATCTATCAATGAGGGCCCCCTTACCTTCAGGGTGCATTCGGCTTTTTTGTCTGAAACCATGCTTATTGCCCGGGCAGTGTAAGTGCCCACAGGCATAGGCGGTCCTGTGATAATTATGATGTTTTCCATCTTTTCGTTTGAACCAATCTTGGCCCTCAGGAACTCAGTAACCTTGGCCAGGGTTCCTACCTTCGCATCAAAGGTTCCATCTTCCTCCACATCAGCAGAGGCTATGGGCAAATCAACCTTTTTTCCATTAGCTGGCACATGGAGCAGGTTTATGAAAACGCTATCACCGGAGTCAAAGCCTGCACCGCTGAAGACAAACCTGGTAGCTCTCAATGTAGCAACACCCAGACGAACCGTCCCGGGATTCACAATAACCTGTGGACCCTTTACCGCCTCATCTAAGGTTTTTGCCGGTTCTGAACACCCTGAGATCAAAAAAATACCAGAAAAAACCAGAAAAGAACTGATTGTGAAGAATCCTTTGAAATCCCTTTTTTTCATTGCAGTCCTCCTTTTGTGAAAATCCTATTTTTCTTCTTTTTGTCCTTTTAGAATGCCCTGCGTGCCCCGTTACCTATGTTCGCTAAAGAGCGTGGTTCGACTTAAAACATCTGCTGAACCGGGCGAAGAAGTAAGGAGATGATATTTAGAACATTATCCGTTTTCTCGCCCGGGGTATAATGCCGTGTGTGCTAGCGGGACTTACCAGACATGGAACGCCGCCTCTTCTGGTATTTGACAACAGCCGTATTATGTTCTTTTAAGGTAGCAGAGAAATGGTGGCTCCCATCATTCTTAGAGACAAAGTAAAGGTAATTTGTTTTTGCCGGGTTTATTGCTGCCATCAGGGAGTCTCTCCCAGGGTTGGCTATGGGTCCTGGAGGGAGCCCATAATTGATATAGGTGTTGTAAGGGCTGCGGACACGTAGATCCTTTCTCTTCAGGTTTCCATCAAAATCTTTGAGGCCATAGATAACCGTTGGATCACTTTCGAGCCTCATCCTCTTTTTAAGCCTGTTGATAAAAACAGATGCGATAACGGGCCTTTCCTCGGCAAGGCCGGTCTCTTTTTCCACCAGGGAGGCCAGGGTTACTGTCTCCCCTAATGGCATAAAATCTTTCTGGCCCTTTGTCAGGGCATTAAACACATTCCAAAAACGATTCACCATAACGTCAATTAACTCGCGTGCGCCTATGTCCTTGCTTATTAGATAGGTGTCAGGAAAGAGATAGCCCTCTAAGCTTGGCCCATCAACATGGTACGAGGCTACAAGGGTTTTATCCATAACAAGGGAGATAAATTCAATCTTGTTAACCAGGTCCTTCTTGGCCAGGAGGTCAGCTATTTGTTCAGCGGTAAGGCCCTCAGGGATGGTCAAAGGGTAGGTTTTGATTGCCCCGGAAGTAAGGATACTAAGTACTCTGATCGGGGCCATAGACTGGTTAAGGCTGTATTCACCTGCCTTAATATCCCCTGCACTTCCTTTAAGGAGGGCCCAGAGTATAAACAAATTCTTGCCTTTGACAAGCCTTCTTCTCTCAAGTTCAGTAGCAACTGTCCTGAGGCCACTTCCTTTTTTCACGATAAAGATCTCTTCTTTCTTATCAAACCCTGCAGGGCTTATCAGAAAATACCCAAAGTAAAGGGCCATAAATGAAAACAGGAAAAAGATCAAGAGGGCCAATATAAAGATTAATCCCCTTTTTGACATGGTGCCCACCAATAATTCTGCGCATGAAAAGCGCCCCTGAGATGAGTAAACCCACGGAAACCGATGATCCTCTGTGAAACACAAAGGCAGAGGCAGTAAGTAATGGTATTAATGAACCCGCCTGCCTCGCCTGAGCGGGAGCAATGGCGGGCAGGTATCAAGGCACTACACAACAAATGATTAGGTTGTTTCATAATTACTACCAAAGCCCTCAAGGGGACAGTCAGAACACAGCGGTCTTCTCCTGCAAAAACCTTTCCCTGTCTTTACGATCAAGGCGTGAAACTCTTTGAAAAGCTCCACCTCATGAGGGAGATTATCCATGAAAAACACCTGCAAATCATTGTATCCTGCCTCTTCTTCAATGAGGCCATGCCGTGCTAAAATCCTGTGGGTATATGTGTCAACGACAAAAAGAGGCCTTCCAGCTCCATATAGTATGATGCTGTCCGCTGTTTCCATTCCGATCCCCTTTACAGACAAAAGTCCCCCCCGGATAATATCAGTTTCAGGTGAGAAAAGTTGGTGTATATCTCCGTTGCATTTATCTTCAATAAATTCGATAAGGTTTTTCAGGCGCTTGGCCTTAAGATTATAGTAACCGGCAGGCCTGATGTATCCAGCCAGGATAGGTGTGGGTATCTCCCTAAGCCCCCTTACAGACAATAGGCCGTTTTCCTTCAGATTCTGGATCGCCTTTTCCACATTATTCCAGCTGGTGTTCTGGGTGAGAACAGCACCAATCATCATCTCCAGCTCTGTCTCTGCTGGCCACCAGTTCTGGGGGCCAAAGGCTGAAAACAGGAGATTGTACATCCCCATCAAGGTCTGGCCGGTTGTTGTAATCACTGTGTTATCTATCCGTTGAGTGTGGTCCGTGATCAGTTCACCGATATTCGTTGAGTGTCGAAAAACGGTCAACAGTGAACGGATACCGAGTCCTTCACCCTTGACACTGTTTCAAAGATACCTTAGATTTATTCTCTATGTCAATGAAGCAACTTAAGAAAACACGCAATATAGGTATCATAGCCCATATAGATGCCGGTAAGACTACCATAACGGAGCGGGTACTGTTTTACACCGGCAGATCTCATAAAATCGGGGAGGTTCATGATGGGGAGGCTATCATGGACTGGATGCCCGAGGAGCAGGAGAGGGGCATAACAATAACATCTGCTGTTACTACCTGCAAATGGCTTGATCACACAATAAACATCATAGATACACCGGGACATGTGGATTTTACTATCGAGGTTGAGAGATCCTTGAGGATCTTGGATGGGGCAATAGGGGTATTTTGCGCAGTGGGTGGTGTGGAACCTCAGTCAGAAACGGTATGGCATCAGGCAGATAGGTACGGGGTTCCTAAAATAGCATTTGTGAATAAGCTGGACAGGCCTGGCGCAAATTTTGCTGGTGCGGTAAGGATGATAAGGGAGCGGCTTGGTGCTACCCCTTTGATCCTTCAACTACCGTGGGGGCTGGAAGAGGATTTTCAAGGTGTGATCGATCTGATAAAGATGAGGGCTATTGTGTGGAGTGAAGATGATCTCGGGGCCTCTTTTCAGGAACTACCTGTGCCAGAGGATTATGTAGAGGAGGCTATCAGATACAGAGAAAGAATGCTGGAACTATTAGCCGATAATGATGATAGCATAATGGAGAGATACCTCTCTGAAGAAGAGATAGATATTCAATCAATCAAGGGGGCAATTAGGCAGGCCACGATCAAGCTGGCCCTTGTTCCCATCTTCTGTGGGGCAGCATTGAGAAATAAGGGCATACAGCCCCTTTTGGATGGAATAGTTGAATTTCTTCCCTCACCACTTGACGTCCCACCGGTAAAGGGTATCAATCCGGAGACAGGGGAATCTGAGTCCAGGTCTGCAACCTTAAAAGAACCCCTCTCTTCTCTGGCCTTTAAGGTTGCAATGGATCAGGGAAGAAGAATGACGTATCTCAGGGTCTACTCTGGAATAATGAGACAAGGCGCGGTAATCTATAACAGCACAAAAGATGTCACAGAAAGGGTGGCCAGGGTCATGAGGATGCACGCCAACAAAAGAGAGAGAATAGACCAGGCGGTAGGTGGTGACATTGTTGCTGTCATGGGTTTGAAAGAGACATCCACCGGTGATACCCTGTGCGACAAGGGCCATCCCATATTACTGGAGTCCATGGAGTTTGATCAGCCGGTAATGTCCATGGCTGTGGAGCCAAAGCAGTTAAAGGATCAGGAGCGTCTTTTAGATACTCTCACAAAAGTAGCCGATGAAGACCCTACGTTCAAGTTTTCGGTGGATGAGGATACGGGCCAGACAGTAATTTCCGGTATGGGGGAGCTTCATCTGGAGGTCTTAGCCCAGAGGCTCGGACGGGAATTTCTTCTTGACGTAAATACTGGAAAACCGCAGGTTGTCTATAGAGAAACCATAAGCAAAAAGGCCGCAGTTGAGACAGTTTTTGACAGAGAATGGGGCGGTGTAATGCACTTTGCCGCCATTAAGATAGAGGTTTCACCCATGGACAGGGGAACCGGAGATAGGTTTGTGAACAAATGTTCAAACCCCTTAATGACCGAAGAGTTTATCAATTCTATAGAGCAAGGGGTAAAGGAGGCATCACAAAGTGGGGTTTTGATGGGTTATCCGGTAATAGATGTGGAAACCATTCTTCTGGATGCCAAGGTAAAGGAGCTGCTATCTACCCCGCTTTCCTTTAAGATTGTTGCATCACTGGCCTTTAAAGAGGTCTGTGGGCTTGCCGTGCCTGTTGTCCTGGAGCCTATTATGAAGGTTGAAATAATCGCTCCTGAGGAGTTTGTAGGCGATGTGATAGGTGATCTGAATACCAGAGGTGGCAGGATCGAACGGATTACCGCGAAGGGAACCGCTAAGATATTGGCAGCTACAGCGCCACTTTCCAAGATGTTTGGCTATTCAACGGCCCTGCGCTCTGCCTCTCAGGGGAGGGCTACCTTCACCATGCAATTTTCTCATTATGATAAAGCCTAAAAGTGCCTTGAGGTAATAGCACATAGTTATAGTGCGAAATGCCAAGGTTCAAAGCTCAAACTCTAAGAAGTGTACGCTAAGACCTTGACCAGAACAGTCCTTCATATTGATATGGATGCCTTTTTTGCAGCCGTTGAGGTGCTGGATGATTCCACTCTGAAAGGCAAACCAGTTATTGTAGGCGGTTCTACCAACAGGGGTGTGGTATCTACAGCCAGTTATGAGGCCAGAAGGTTTGGCATTCATTCTGCCATGCCCATATTCAAGGCAAAGGAAAAATGCCCTCAGGGCATCTTTCTCCCGGTAAAAATGGATCGGTATAAGGAGGTCTCCAAAAAAATCATGGATATATTGAAAGATTTCACACCCCTTGTTGAGCCGGTTTCTATTGATGAGGCCTATCTCGATATTACGGGGACAGAGGATCTTTTAGGGAGCCCGGAGGAGATAGCCAGGCATATAAAGGACCGAATCCGCAAGGAGACTGGCTTAAGTTGTTCAATAGGTATCGCACCCAACAAGTTTCTGGCCAAGGTTGCATCGGATATGCACAAGCCGGATGGTGTGACCATAATATCAGTAGATGAGGTGGGTGCATTTTTGTCCAGATTGCCGGTGGAAAAAATCCCTGGTGTGGGGAAAAGGACAGTGGAAAGGCTAAGGCATTATGGGATCAAAGCGGTTGGGGATTTAAAGAGATTCAGCAAAGGACAACTAATCAGATGGTTCGGAAGGTTTGGATCAAGACTGCACGAACTTGCCAATGGCAGGGATGACTCGGGGGTGGCCCCAGAAAGAGAGATCAAATCTATTAGTGCAGAGAAGACCCTTCAGTCAGATACCAAGGACCTCACCTCTTTAAAGGAGTTGGTAGTCTCTCATGCAAAAGAGGTGGCCTGGAGATTGAGGCAAGAGAGGCTCAAAGGGAGAACCATCACCCTCAAGATAAAGTTCGATGATTTCTCCGAGGTGAGCAAGCGCCGAACTATTAACTATTCCACAGATAGTACCAAGATCATATCGGATTCTGCCGTAGAATTACTTCTGGATTACCCTCTCAAGAGAAAGGTCAGGCTCATAGGGGTTGCTGTCTCCAACCTGGAAGTGAGCAAAGAAGAGCCTCAGGCCTCCCTCTTTGTGGGAGGGGGTAAAAAGGAAAAGGAACAAAAGACGGACAAGGCTATGGATGAGATTAGAAGGAAGTTTGGAGGAAAGGTGATAAGGAGGGGAAAATGATGGATGTGTTTCAGCATAACCCTTGAATTCAGGTTTGTATAAACGCCCAACGGACTGCTCACAACCATCAACGGACACTACGGGATTTAGGAGGCGATCAGTTTTAATTGCTCTGGGGTCACATACCATCTGAGGTGGCCAGAGTGTGTGGGAAGCGCCTCTACCTCAATCCTACAGCAACCGCCCCTTTCAAACTCTATCGTTGCCTTGGATCCTTCTGTCAATAGGAATGATGCTATTTCGGCAACTGATGGCAGGTGTCCGGCTATCAGCACACTTTTATTGCCCGCATATTCAGTTAATGCCTTGATGGTCTCCTCTGGAGGGGTCATGGCCTTGACCTTTTCTGTCTCTAAAATCTTTTCAGGTGGAACTCCTACTTCCTGAGCCACGATGGCAGCTGTCTGTCTGGACCGTTTCTTGGGACTCGAAAGGATTAGATCAAAACTAACCCCCATTTTTTTGAGGGCCTTTCCACTTGCATGAATGCCTGCTTCTCCGTCAGGGCTCAGACCCTCATCAGGATCCTGCTCCTTGGGAAGGGCAGCACCATGTTGCATGAGATAGATTTCCATATAATCACCCCCTGGCATTACAATGTCTTTTACTGAAGATGGTCTCTTGACTCAACCAATACCCCACTTTGGCTCATTTGTATAAAGCCCAAATGTCAAAATCCGAATGTCAATTGAAATCCAAATGCATAAATGCCAAAAGTCTTTCATTTCTGTCATTTCAACGATATTTTTCTGGAATTAGTGATCTTTTCAAAGTGTGAAACCTTTTTGTAATTTGGATTTTGAACTTCATTTGGCATTTGAGCTTTGGAATTTGACATCTCCAGTTCAGTCACCCGAACATACGTCACATCCTCTCATAGCTGTTTGTGGCTGAAGGCCCTGAGCATTTCGTTATAGATCATGATTGATGTTCATCATATATCTTTGAGCAAGAAATGACAACCGTCATAAATTCCCATTGACTTCTCATGCAAAAGACATAGATTATTGGTTCCATAACCAGCGTAAAAAGCAAAGGTCATACAGCGAAAGATACTATGCCGGCCAGACTGGAAATAGGATTGAAGCCTGAGTTGGTTGATGCAGAGGGAATGAGTATCAGCCGCAAGGCATCTGCCTACTTTGGCCTTGATGTGGCTGACACCAGGGTAATCAGGGTATTAACCATTGATGCTGATCTTAATAGTGATCAGCTAGAAATGATTAGGACCGAGATATTCACCAATCCTGTCACCGATGAATCCTCTTTTCTTCCTCTGGCAGATAATTTCGACTGGATAATATGGGTAGGCCTCAGGCCAGGGGTGAGGGATCCTGCAGGCAGCACAGCAGTTGAGGCTATAGAGGACCTTCTGGGTATAAGGTTCAATCGAAATGAATCAGTGTACACATCCAAGATATACCAGATAAAAGGGGGCCTCAAAAAAAAGGATGTGGAAACAATAGCCAGGGAGATACTGGCCAACGACATCATACAGCAATGGAGAATATATAAAAGGGATGAATGGGATGATAAAAAAGGAATCGGCACAAATATCCCAAGGGTTGCCCTCGATAATCAACCCAAGATCGCAACATTGCCAATAGAGCGCAGTGATGAATTAAAAAGGTTGTCAATAGAAAGGAACCTTGCACTGCATGAGAGCGATATACCAGTTATCCAGGAATATTTCTTGCGTAAGGATGTGCTTTTAGAAAGAAAGGCCCTTGGCCTTGATCTTCCCACAGATGTTGAGCTTGAGTATATATCACAGGCAAGGAGCGATCATTGTAACCACAATACATTCAGGGGCCTCTTTAAATACCATGATATGGCGACCGATCATAGAGAGATAGTTGACAACCTCTTTACCACATGTATTGAAAGCCCCACCTTAAGGATAAAAGAGAAAAAGGACTGGGTTATCTCTGTGCTCTGGGATAACGCAGGTGTGGGGAGGTTTGATGAACACTACTATTATGTTATTACCGGAGAGACACACAATAGCCCATCGAATATGGAGGCATACGGAGGGGCTATAACAGGGATAGTGGGAATTTACAGGGATCCACTGGGGACAGGCAAGGGTTCAAAATTAATCCTGGGGACGTATGGATTCTGTGTCGGTCCCAGGGATTATGACGGAGAGCTCAAACCCCACCTTCATCCCAGGCGACTTCTGGATGGTGTGATTGAAGGGGTAAAGGATGGCGGAAACAAGAGCGGTATCCCTACCCCATTCGGACAGGTCCTCTTTGATCAATCCTATATGGGAAAATGTCTCGTCTTTGTCACTGCCATGGGCATAATGCCAGCCACAGTCGATCATAAATCTTCCCATCTGAAAAAAACGAATCCAGGTGATCTGATAATCATGTGCGGTGGCAGGGTAGGAAAGGATGGCATCCATGGAGTTACCGCTGCCTCGCTCACCTATAGCGAAACTACCCCTGCAGGTCACGTCCAGATTGGAGATCCCTATACCCAGAAAAAGATGCATGACTTCCTCCTTGAGACCAGGGATGAGGGGCTTATAGAATTTATTACGGACAACGGTGGCGGCGGGCTCTCTTCATCAATAGGAGAGTCCGCAAGGTGGTCTAATGGCTGTCATGTATTTTTAGAAAAGGTCCCTCTTAAATATGAGGGATTAGATCCATGGGAGATCTGGGTGAGTGAATCCCAGGAGAGGATGACTGTGGCGGTAAGGCCTGAGAAGGTTGATAGGTTTCTGGAGCTCTCTGCAAAGCATGCAGTAGAAAGTACGGTTATTGGCGAGTACAATGATAGCGGATACCTTCATCTCACCTTTCATGAAAGGACATGTGCCTATGTGCACATGGACCTTCTTAAATCATCATTCCCCCAGTGGGAATTTGATGCCGAATGGATCCCGCCTTTATCCAGGGGACTCAAGGAGCCTGTCTGGGGTGAACCTGAAGACCAGGGCCCTCTGCTTACATCGATTTTGAAGCGGCCCAATATCTGCGCCAAAAACTGGATTCAACGGCAGTATGACCATGAGGTTCAGGGAGGGAGTGTTATTAAACCACTGGTAGGGAAAGAGCACGATATGGTAAGCGATGCGGCAGTGGTAAGACCGGTTTTGGGCTCCCTGAAGGGGATTGCTATTACCCAGGCGATAAACCCGTTCTACTCACTCATCGATACCTATCACATGACGGCAGTCACCATTGATGAGGCGGTGAGACGCCTCATTGCTGTTGGCGGCGATCCGGCCCGTATTGGAGGAGTGGATAACTTCTGCTGGCCAACCATTATCCATGATCCTGCAAAAAACCCTGATGGCAAATATAAGGCAGCCCAACTTGTGCGGGCATGTTGGGCATTAAGGGATTACACCCTTGCCTTTGGGATACCACTACTGTCAGGTAAGGATAGTATGTATACAGATGGAGAGGTGAAGGGGCCTCTGGGGATGAGCCAGAAGATATCTGGTCTACCCACCATTCAGTTTGCCGCTACAACATTAGTTGAGGACATAAGGAGATGTGTGACCATGGAAGTGAAGGTACCTGGTGACCTTGTGTACGTCCTTGGAGAGACAAGGGATGAGCTTGGGGCGAGTGAGTACTATCAAATGATGAGCTGGATAGGGCTCAATGTCCCAAAGGTTGATGCAGAAAAGGTGATCCCTCTCTATAATGCCCTTTATCAGGCTATCCAGGAGGAATTGGTCACCTCCTGTCATGCTGTTGGGAGGGGCGGATTAGGTGTTCATCTCGCACTCTCTGTCATGGGAGGAAACCTGGGGATGGACTTAGATCTGAGGTCTGTGCCAGCCGACAAGAACCTTTCCAACACACGGTTACTTTATTCTGAGTCGGCGGGTAGGTTTATCGTCACCATTGATCCAAAGAAAAAAGAGAGGTTTGAGGGTATAATGGGTGCACTGGAGTATGCCTCCATAGGAAGGGTGACCGATACAGGTATCCTTCAGGTGTCAGGCATAGATGGTAAAATCATTATGAAGGAAAAGATAGGCGATTTAAAGGATGCCTGGAACGAACCGTTTGGAGGGCTCACATGAAGACAGTCAAGGCCCTTGTTCTTACTGGATATGGCCTCAACTGCGATTATGAAACAGACTTCTCCCTGAAACTGGCTGGTGCTCATCCAGAAAGGATACACATAAATGAATTGATATCAGGGGCAAAGGGTGTGGCCCGGGTAAACCTGGACACTTATCATATCTTGGTGTTAGGAGGTGGTTTCAGTTGGGCAGATGATCACGGGGCTGGTGTTATTATGGCTGCCCGGTTGAGATACAATATAGGTGAAGAGATTGAGGAGTTCATCACGCAAGGGAAACTCATTATTGGTATCTGTAATGGCTTCCAGGTCCTTGTAAATTTAGGACTTCTACCAGGACTTGACGGAGATTATCGGTCGAGAGAAGTTGCCCTGACCTACAACGACTCAGGAAATTTTGTCGACACCTGGGTCAAACTCAAGGTACGCAACAATACTGTGTGTATCTTCACCAGCGGGATTTCCACTCTGGAGCTCCCTGTCAGGCATGGCGAAGGGAAGTTTTTTGCCAAAAAAGAGACTATTGATAAACTAAAAGAGAAAAACCAGGTAGTTATACAGTATGCGGATAAGGAGGGGAATCCTGCACAAGGCAGATGGCCTTGTAATCCAAATGGGTCTCTTCATGATATTGCAGGAATCTGTGACTCCACGGGCAGGATATTTGGGTTGATGCCCCACCCGGAGGCCTATAATCATTACACAAACAATCCAGACTGGGTTATAAGAAGGGAGGAGCTTGCCAGGATGGGTAAAGCGATTGAAAAGGAAGAGGGTGAGGGAATTACCATCTTCAAAAACGCCGTAGAGTATATCCGGGAGAATCTATAATCAATGCTAAATGACAAAGCCCAAATGCCAAATCAAATCCAAATGCTTCAATATCAAACCTTTTCAATTGGCCTTTCGATTTTGGCATTCATTTGAACTTTGGATTTTGCCATTTGACATTCTCAAGATGTACTACCAACCCAAGATATACTTTTTCTTCAAAGACATACGTAGTTTGTTTTATGCTCGAATATCAGATCTTCCAGTACCTAGTGTGAATCTCTTTCACCTTATCAAGCACAGGGGTGAGAATCCTTTTGTCCTCTTTACCTGACCAATCTTGGGCCTCTGTTCTTGTCTCCCCCCGTAATTCCTTTAAAACCGCCTTCACCGAATCCCGTAAACCTTCCAGATTATAGCCGCCTTCGAGGGTTAAGACAAGCTTGCCACCGCAGGTTATGCGGGCAATCTCCATAAGGGTATGTGTCAGGCCGGCAAATCCGTGAGGGGTAACTGCCATACCCCCCAGGGGGTCATCCTTATAAATATCGACTCCTACAGAGCAAAGCACCAGATCAGGCTTGAATTCCAGGGCTATCGGGTGAAGGATCTGCTGATAAATAGCTATGTATTCCGCATCCCCGTATCCTGTTGACAAGGGAACATTAACCGTATACCCCTCTCCCTTGCCGTTCCCTACCTCGTAAAAGCTGCCGCTGCCGGGGTAATATGGATACTGATGGGTGGAGAAGTAAAGGATTGAGGGATCATCTTCAAAGCAGTGTTGGGTGCTGTTGCCATGGTGCAGATCCCAGTCAGCGATCAGAATCCTCTGTAAACCCAGCTCTCTCTGGGCATATTTGGCCCCAATCGCCACATTGTTAAAGAGGCAAAATCCCATGCCCCTGTCTCTCTCAGCGTGATGACCCGGAGGTCTCACCAAGGCAAATGCATTGTCCAGCTCACCCCCGTTCACCATCTTGATGGCATTGCAGAGACCTCCCGCAGCAAGCAAGGCAGCCTGATAAGAACCTGGGGAGGTCTGCGTGTCTGCATCGAGATAATTGTGTGGCTTACCAGCTGTGGCTGCGACTATATTTATATAGTCTTTTGAGTGAATAAAGCGCAATTCCCCCTCTGTAGCCTCTCTCACCGGAACATCAACATATCTATCAACCATATCCGGATCCTCAAGCATCTCATAGATAACCTCTAGCCGTCTGTGACTCTCAGGGTGAAAGTCTCCTGTTCTATGGTCAATATATCTTTCGTCCCTGACGATTCCTGTCTTGAGCATGGCGTATCTCCTCTATTTTTCCAACTTGTTCACTTTAGGCACTTATTAATGTATCAAGCACTACCATCCATGGTCAACAAAAATACCTCAAATATCATGCATGTCTGGTGGGGGATAGAGAAAAACTGTGAAATAGCAGACACCATGAGCCCCCTCTGAGGCCAAATCAAAGCCATGTCCTTTGGGAGCGGATTCCTTACTGGCAGCTGGAGGCCAAGCCCGTGTGAGGTTTGAAGGCTACCGCAAAAATGGTTGCAGAGCTTTCTCAGAGCGGTTAGACTTTAGTGTTTAGTCATATTAAAATCTGCGTCCAAAAAGGAAATTCCTCCACAATTAAATTAAATCGAGGGAGTGCCCATGTATATCAAAAATCTCAGAATCAATGGAAGGCGTCTACAGGACACAATGAAAGAAATGGCCAAGATTGGTGAAACCCCCGCAGGTGGCGTCCAACGCCTCACCCTATCAGACGAGGATAAGCAGGCGAGAGATCTGTTTGTAAAATGGCTCAGGGAGATGGACTTAGAGGTCATGATCGATGAGATGGGGAACATATTCGGCAAAAGACCTGGAAAAAACAACGAGCTGCCCCCGGTCATGACCGGTTCCCATATCGATTCACAGCCCAAGGGGGGCCGTTTTGACGGTATCTTGGGCGTCATGGGAGCCCTGGAGGTACTACGAACAATCCGCGAGAATAACGTAGAGACTGAAAGACCGATTGTCATCGTGGATTGGACCAATGAAGAGGGTTCGCGATTTGCTCCGGCCATGCTTGGCTCCGGAGTTTGGACAGGAAAACTGGAGAAAGATTGGGTCTACAACAGAACCGACATCCATGGCAAAAAATTTGGCGAAGAACTGGAAAGAATAGGATATAGGGGCAAACTGCCGGTCAAAAAATGGCCAGTCCACGCCTATTATGAATATCACATTGAGCAGGGGCCTGTCTTGGAGAAAGAGGGAAAGGTTATTGGTGCTCCCAAAGGAATTGTGTGCATTCACTGGTACGATGTGTACGTGAAAGGAACGGCCAACCAGGTAGGACCCACCCCCATGAAAGGCAGAAACGACGCCTTATGCGCATCGGCAGAGATGATCCTGAAGGTGAACGAAATGCCCGCCAAGATGGATGGCAACTTGGTGGCAACTGTTGGTGAAATTCATAACTACCCCAATTCGAGGAACATCATTCCAGACAAGGTCCATTTCACCGTGGATATACGTTCCTGGGATGACGAGTTGGTCATCCGCGCATGGGATGAGATGCGAAAGGATTTTGATGCAATTGCTGAAAGAAGGGGATGCCCAATCAGGATTGAAGAGATCTGGAAGGTTACACATGCTCCCTTTGACGAGAAACTGGTCAGAAGGGTTTTGGAAACTGCCGAGCAGTTAGGATATCCTAATCGTCATATGGTGAGTGGTGCCGGACATGATGCAGGCTATATGAGTATGGTCGTACCAACTGCAATGGTGTTTGTCCCCAGTATCGGGGGCAGAAGTCATGTGGAGGTGGAAAATACCAGTCGGGAAGACTGCGAAGCAGGGGCGAACGTTCTTCTCCACTGTATTCTCCAGTCGGCTCTGGAAAAGTAGACGCCCACGGGCTTACGCCCATGGCACTTGGAGGTAAAGCGCGGCCTTGAGGTCTTTTCTGAGTGACCGGTGGGAGGCCGCCGTCCCTTTCACATAACCGGGATCTTTGTAAAGAGAGACGTGGCTCACTATCTTCCCAAGAGTGCCCTTGAGATTATAATCTTTTCTATCTCCTTGGTTCCCTCATAAATCTCTATTATTTTTGCATCTCGATAAAAGCGTTCAACATCATATTCCGCCATATATCCATAGCCGCCGTGGATCTGTACAGCCTCCTCTGCCACGCGAACACCTGTTTCCCCGGCAAACCATTTGGCCATTGCTGTAAGTGTATGATCAAGCTTCCCTGTATCTGCCTTAAATGCCGCTTCATAGATGAGATTTCGTGCTGCCTGGATGCGGGTGGCCATCTCTGCTATCTTGAACCGGATTGACTGAAAAGAGCTCAAGGTTTGTCCAAATTGTTTTCTATTTTTGGCATAGTCAATGGCCCTTTCCATGGCACCCTGGGCAATGCCAACCCCTTGTGCACCTACATGGATTCTGGTTACATTAAAAAACTCCATGAATTGATAAAAGCCTTTCCCCTCCTCGCCAATAAGGTTTTCTTGTGGCACTCGGACATCCTTGAAATACAACTCAGCCGTATCTGAGGCCCTTATTCCTAGTTTATGGTAAAGCTTATTTGCCTCAAATCCCGTACGGTTGCTCTCCACAAGGATTACGCTATGCCTTCGATGTCGGGAGGGATCATCCGGGTTGGTAAGACATATGACGTTAAAATAACTGGCAACTGTGCCGTTGGTAATAAACATCTTGTTTCCGTTGATGAGGTAGTCAGTGCCATCTTTTCTTGCAAGGGTCGTAATCGCTGAGACATCACTGCCGGCATCCGGCTCGGTGATGGCGGATCCCATGACTGTCTCTCCCTTAGTGAGTGGAATAAGGTATCTTTTCTTTTGCTCATCTGTGCCGTACAACTCGACCATATCTGCGCCGAAGGTGGCTGAGATCACAACAGATCCCAAACCAGGGTCAACTCGCCAAAACTCTTCAGTGATGAGGCACTTCTCCAGGTAACCATACCCACTTCCGCCATATTCCTCAGGGAAGTTGATCCCTACAAAACCGAGCTCTGCTGCCTTCTTGACCAGATCCCGAGGATATTTTTCCTCTTGATCACATTCTTGTGCGATCTCTGGGAATTCACCCTCGGCAAATTCCCTGGCTGCCTTTCTGATATCCTCCTGATCTTTGGTTAAATCAAAATCCATTATCTCTCCTCCTTATGTTTATCTCGCAACAATAGCACCTTTTGTCTTACTACAAAGCGCTACAACAATTAGAGCCCCGATAAAACGCATAAAAAAGGCCCTGCCATATCCTGTGCCTGTAGATCTAAGATTTTTCCAAACCCATTGCCTACCTATTTCCCAACCCCATCATCTCTAATATCTTCACGTAACTCTCCGGGAACGTAGGTTCAATCCTCATTACAGGGCTCCTGGGCAATCTGTAGTTATTCCTTTCAAGGTGTCTAAGTCCCCCCATTAACTCTTCGAGTTTCTTTATTGGAAAACTAAGGATAAGTTCGGTATCAGACGCAAGCGCAAAATAGTGATCACCACGACACGGTATGGCCACTTGAAATTCTCCGCTCTTTATTGCTGTCACAACGGAATAAACACAGGCTGCATGGCTGGACAAATGACACGGAAGATCATGGCCATCCGTGTATTCTCTCCCTAAAAGCAGTAAGCTCAGTTGAGATGAATCACAGTAGATCATAGCCAGATCGGGCTCAAAATTAGCTGTTGTTAATGGAGCTGATACTACGCCTTTGTACTTGCCGACCTCCAAACGAGGAAAATCGCTCGCATAGTTTTTACCTGCTTCTAGGTCCTTGACATCCTGTGGAAAGCGGTTGTGTCCGTCCAGAAAATACTGTGGGGGCTCCATCCACCCGTATCCTACGATTGGTTCAAAACACCACATATCCTCTTTAAACATTGCAACCGTAATACCCTCCCTGCGCGACAGGGCAAAGCCTTGGCAAAGGGCTAAATGGTAGCCCAAATCCCTTAGTGGCCTCAGCGCCCCTTCGGGAATATCTGCACCCTTATGGGTCATCAATGCTCTGAGGGTCTGCCCCTTTACATGTCGATTCACCGGACCTTCAGGAATATCCGCCTCGCTTTCCAATAACTTCACTGCTACAGGGAAGGTTTGCAGTCGTAGCCGCCTCTCAAGTTCCTCTGCATATTCGTTCAAAACATTAATTTCAACCATATCGCCTACCTCCTCGCAAGGGTCACGCCTCCGTGTGACCCTCAGTCAACTGTAATGTTATTTTTTCAACACGTTCTCTTAATCGCCGGCCTTCTGGGATGTGGGTTTTCAGCCTGTCTAAGGTTAGGCTTCGGGCAGTAAGCACCTATCCTCACATTCCACATCTCCACAGATTCTCTGGTAAGTTCAAGAAAGGTAATGTAGCCCTGTTTGTGTGAAAATATCTTTTCAGCACGCCTGCCACGGTTCATCACTTATACCATGCATCCGGATGTCCTATTCGCAGGGGCCTCGACATATGCTCCTCCTACCAAAAAATACGAAAGGAGTCAAACGTAGGTTTGACCCCCTGTCAACAGCTTAGGTTTTTTCTTGACATTTTTACCATATCGTAGATGATGACAGAGGTAAATTAACGATAATGGATTCACGAGCCCCATCTGCCGAATCTCTAAGCTTGGTCGATCGAATAAAGACGTGTTGTCACTGAGGCCTGGTTGTCGCAACAACTGGCTTCTTCCCTCCATGGGGGCCTCTAATTATTAACCTTCTCACAGAAAAGAAAGGAGGAATATCATGAGGAAAAAACTAACGTGGATCAGCTTAGCCCTGTTCGCAGTGGGATTTCTTTTTTTAGGCGGGGCCTTCAATGAGGTCGCGGCCGCTTCCACCGACAACCCCATAAAATGGCGGCTCCAGTCGGCCTTCCCTCCGGGTAGCTTTGCTTACGATGGGCTTATCAAGAGGTTCATTGAGAGCGTCGAAACACGCACTAATGGGCGTCTTGTGATAACCCCCTATCCCCCCGGGGCACTGGCCAAGGTCCTTGAGATCTTCGATGCAGTAGCTGCCGGAGCTGTGGACATGGCCTTCTCGGCCGGGCTCTACCACGCCCGGAAGATCCCCGAAGGCCTTGCGGAATTCGGCCTTCCATTCAGCTTTACCTCCTGGGAGCAGCCCTACGAGTACTTCTATGAATATAAGGGCGGCGAGGCCATCAAGATCCTTCGCGCGGCTTACGAGGACCGCAAGACCTATTTGCTGGCTGCTGGTCCCACAGGCCAGTATGGTTTCATGACCAAATTCCCGGTTAAGACCGTGGATGATTTCAAGGGCAAGAAAATGAGAACCTTTGGCCTCTTCAGTGTGCTCGCTAAGAAGATGGGCGGCGCCCCAGTATCCATTCCCGGAGCAGAGCAGTACCTGGCCCTTCAAAGGGGAACCATAGATGGAACTATTTATCCATACTATGTACTGGAGACCTATAAACTGAAGGAAGTCGTGAATTATGTGATACCTTCCGACCCCCATGGTCGAATTCTACATCAATCTCAAGGCCTGGCAGAACCTTCCTGACGAGTCAAAGAAGATCGCGGAGGAGACCGTGCTGGAGGTTTTCAAGTGGTACTCAAAGGCATCCGTCGACCTGGATTGGAAAAATATGGACATAGCAAAAAAGGTAGGGGTTAAGGTTATCACGCTTCCGGATGAAGAAGTCAATAAGCTCCGCGCCATGTCCGTGCCTGTCTGGGATATCGCCGCTGGTAAATCCGAGAAGAATGCCAGGCTGGTAGAGATCCTCAAGGCGTATCTCAAGGACAAGGGTCTGTAACCATTTAGCATCACCATTCAAAATGGAAAAAGGGGAAGGCCGGGGGAGGCCTGCCCCTTTTTCGCATGAACGAATGAAAGCTCCAGTTCGGTCCTTTAACTTCCTAATGCTCACTCCATGGACAGGGAGGATCCAAGATGAACCGAGTCGAGCGTGTGCTTTCAGTGATCGATGTAATCAATGAGCGGGTCGGACGGCTCATCGCCTATGTCGCCGTCTTCATGATGCTCAGCGTGGTCTACGAAGTCATAGCCCGCTACCTTTTCAACAGCCCCACCATATGGTCAATGGAAATCAATCAGTATCTCCTCTGCGGGTATACGGCCCTCGCAGGAGGTTATGCCCTCCTCTACAAATCCCATGTTAACGTGGATATCCTCCATCAGCGTTTCGGCGTGCGGACCCGTGCGTTCCTAGACATCCTAACTTCCCTCTTCTTTTTCTTATTCATTATCGTACTCATCTGGAAGAGTGGGGCCATGGCCCGGGAGGCATGGGAGTATAACGAACATTCTGAAACCCTCCTTGAGGCTCCTCTATTTCCGGCCAAGGTGGTCATCCCTTTGGGAGGCTTGCTGATCCTGCTACAAGGACTGACCAAATTGATAAGAGATGTGAGGGTCCTCATAACAGGCATTGAGGAAGCCCCACGCGCAGCAGGTGATTATCAGCGTGAAAGGAAGGAGAAATGAACCCTGCCTTGATGACCGTCCTGCTTTTCGCTTTTCTCCTCATGCTCCTTGTCCTGGGACTTCCTCTCGCCTTCTGTTTCGGAAGCGTAGCCATTATATTCATGATATGGCAGTGGGGGCCCCAAGCCCTTTTCACCGTTGCCACCACTGCCTTTGGGGAATGGAACAACTTCATTCTTATAGCGGTGCCGCTCTTCATTCTCATGGCCAATTTGCTGGAGCGCTCCGGGGTTGCAGAAGACCTCTATGAGATGATGTATCGCTGGATGGGGCCTCTAAGGGGTGGTCTGGCCATGGGAACCATAGTCATATGTGCAATCTTCGCTGCCATGGCCGGCATAAGCGCTGTAGCCACGGTCACTATGGGCCTTATCGCCCTCCCCTCCATGCTCAAGAGGGGCTATGATCGGCTCATCGCGGTTGGCTGTGTATCCGCGGGAGGGACCCTGGGGATCCTTATTCCACCCAGCGTAATCATGATCCTTTATGCATCCCTTACCGGAACTTCGGTGGGGAAGCTCTTCATGGGAGGAGTCTTTCCGGGGATACTGGTAGCTGTGCTCTTCATGGCCTATATAGGGATAAGGTGCTTCATCCAGCCTCACCTGGGCCCCCCTGTTTCCAAGGAAGAGAGGTACTCCTGGGCCCAAAAGCTTGTAAGCCTCAGAGCGGTCATTGCCCCCATCATCCTCATCCTGCTTGTCTTGGGGGTTATCTACTTCGGGGTTTGCACCCCCACAGAGGCGGCAGGAATCGGGGCCTTTGGGTCCTTGGTCGTCCTCTTCATCAACAGGCGGTTCACATGGACGGTCTTCACCGACTCTTTGACGCGCACCTGTCGTCTCTCCGCAATGGTCATGTGGATCCTCTTGGGGGCCAAAACCTTCTCCCACGTCTACATGGCCCTGGGGGCCTCCGAGATGGTCTATAATCTCCTCAGCGGGCTGGAGATCAACAGGTGGTTCTTTGTAATAGGGATGCAGTTAATTCTCTTTATTATGGGATTCTTCATGGATCCTGCTGGGATCATTATGATCTGCACCCCGGTCTTCGTACCCCTTATCACTAGGCTGGGTTTTGATCCCATCTGGTTTGGCATCCTCTTCACCATCAACATGGAGCTGGGATATGTGACTCCCCCCTTCGGCTTCAACCTGTTCTACATGAAGGGGCTTGCAGGGCCTATGGGTGTGAGCATGGAGGATATTTACCGATCCATCGTTCCATTCGTCATCCTGGAGATCCTGGGATTGGCCATTATCATGGTCTTTCCCCAACTCGCCGTGTGGCTGCCCCAGAGAATGATCGGAGGCTAAGGGCGAACTATCCTTCTTTCAATATGCGCTTCAACACCTTTCCTGCCGGGGATCTGGGTAACCTCTCCACAAATTCCACGGACTTGGGCTTCTTGAAGCTGGCAATATGCCCTTTGCAGTAGTCTATCACCTCCTGCTCCGTTAAACTTTCCCCCTCCTTGAGGGCGACAACGGCATGGATCCTCTCACCCCATGTGGGATCAGGAAGACCAATGACGGCCGCCTCCAGGATCTTTGGATGGGCATAGAGAACCTCTTCGATTTCCCTGGGATAGATGTTCTCGCCACCTGTAATGATCATATCCTTCTTACGGTCCACGATGTAGAGGAAGCCCTCTTCATCCAATCTTCCAAGGTCTCCTGTGTGAAGCCAGCCTCCCTTGATCGTTTGGGATGTCGCCTCTGGATCTTTGTAGTACCCTACCATAATACCAGGGCCCCGGGCCAGGATCTCTCCGACCTCTCCCATTGCTACATCCCGGTCTTTGTCATCAACGAGGCGGATCTCAACGTTCACAAAGGGCCTCCCCACCGAGGCCATTTTTCTCAGCACGTCCTTTGGATGGAGGGTTGTGATCGTCGCGGATGTCTCGGTCATTCCATATGTCTCTCCCAGGCCGGCATTGGGGAAAAGCTCCAACAGTCTTTTCTTGGTCTCCAGGGGCATGGATTCTGCACCCGAAGACAAAGATCGTACGGATGAGGTATCGTATTTGTCAAGGTCGGGAAGCTGCAAGATGAAGTTCCAAACCGTGGGAGGGAAGGTCATCCTGTTGATCTTCTCCTCCTCAATCAGCTCCATCACCCTTTTGGGATCGAAGGTTCTCATGGTCACATTGGTACACCCAACAAAGAGATCGTAGAGCAGAATCATAAAGGCAGCCGCATGGTAGAGGGGAAAAACCATCAGGACACGATACCCTGGTTGCAAATCCACATCGCAGACACAGTTGACCGCCCCCCACATACAATTTCTATGAGACAGAAGTACCCCTTTGGGCCTTCCTGTGGTCCCGGCTGTATAGAGGATAGAGGCGATATCCTCCTCTTCTATCTCGACGGGTGGTTCCTCCTCGGACTCACCCTGGTATATCTCTTCCAGCGCAACCATATCCCTGGAGGCCTCTCCCCCACTCATGAAATACTGCGTTACCTTTGGTAGATCCTCCTTTATCTCTCTTATAGTAGATTCAAACTCGTGAGACAGTATCAGTGCTGAGGCATCTGAATGGTTTACGATATAGTGCAACTCCTTGGCCGAGAATCGCACATTGAGGGGAACGATCACGGCCCCCAACTTCATGAGGGCAAGGTAGGTCTCCAGGACCTGATTGCCATTGAGAAATATGGTGGCCACATGATCGCCCTTGCTGATCCCTCGTTTGGCTAAGGCCCATGCCCGTTTGTTGGCGTTTGCTTCCCACTGTGCGTAGGTCCACCTCCCCGCCTCCGAAACGATAGCCTCCCGATCTGGATGTTTGAAGGCACCCCTTTTCAAGAGATACGGTACTGTCATCTTGAACATCCTTCACCTCCCTTTCACCTTTTCCCACCATATGATCTAGTTTATTCTTTCATCAAGACACCTACATATCTAAATTAGCAAAAATGACAGATGCCAAAGTCCAAAGCTCAGATCAAATCGAAATTACCAAATGTCAAAAATACTGACCGCTGCTAGGCATTTTGAACCTTGAGCTTTGACATTGGAGTTTTAGTATAGGTAGCCTCGCTAGTAGGTTATGGATTTTCCATAGCGCTCCCTGAGCTCCCGCTTCAGGATTTTTCCAGCGGGATTTTTGGGAAGGGTCTGGACAAAGTCCACGGATTTGGGACATTTGAACCCGGCGATCCGTTGTCGGCAAAAATCGATGATCTCCTCCTCCGAAGTCGTCTCTCCGGACTCGAGTACCACAACCGCCTTGATGGCCTCCCCCCATTTGGAATCTACAACCCCGATAACCGCTGTCTCAGCTATCTTGGGATGGGAGTAGAGGACCTCCTCCACTTCCCTGGGATAGACGTTCTCGCCGCCTGTAACGATCATATCCTTTCTTCGATCGACAATGTAAAGATAGCCCTCTTCGTCCAGGCGACCAAGGTCCCCGGTGCGGTACCATCCGCCTCGCATGGCCCCTTCTGTGGCCTCCGGATCCTTATAGTAGCCTTTCATAAGGTTATTGCCCCGAAAGACCACCTCTCCCACCTCGCCGGGCGCCACATCTCGGTCGTTTTCATCGACCACGCGCATTTCCACGCCAATGACCGGCCTTCCCACACAGGCCACCTTACGGGTGGAGTCTCGAGGAGGCAGGGTGGTGATCCCCCCAGATGCCTCGGTCATCCCGTAGGTGTCGAAGATTTGGGCGCTGGGAAAGACTTCTCGGAGTCTTCGCTGGGTGTCAGACGGCATTATGGCCGCTCCCGAGCCGAGAAGGGTGAGGGAAGTGGTATGGTATCTTTCGATCTCAGGTAGCTGGAGGAGCATGTTGAAGACCGTAGGGGCTGCAGCCCACCTCGTGATCCTCTCCCGCTCTATGGTCTCCATGCAGTCTTTAGGATCAAAGGCCTCTTTGAGATAGATGGTCCCGCCGAGGTAGACATAGGTAAGCACGCTACCCAGAGCAGCAATGTGATAGAGGGGGAAAACATGCAAGCTGAGGTCATCTTCACGATAGACACCAGCATGAGTCCAACTGACGCAGTTCCAAATCAATCCGTTGTGGGTCAGGAGAACACCCTTGGGCCTGCCGGTAGTTCCGGCTGTATAGAGTAGAAAGGCCTCATCATCGCCAGCAACCTCTTGCCCTGGATCTTCATCCCCGCCCTTGTCCAAAACCTCTTCAAAACTCAAGGTGTGTGGCGGGGGGTCCTTCCCGACCATCACATAGTGTCTAATCCCTGTAAGCTCAGGTCGGAGTCGCTCCACACGATCTTTAAAACCCTTTGAAAAGATTACAGCAGTTGAATCGGAGTGATCCAGTATCCAGTGCATCTCAGGCGCTGCGAGCCTCACATTGACGGGCAACACAACGCCCCCTATCTTGAGAATCCCGAAAAAGGCGATAAGCTGCTCGTTGCAGTTGAGAAAGAGGGTAGCGATATGCTCCCCCTTCTTGATCCCCAGCTTTACCAGGGCATTGGCAAAGCGGTTGCTCATGCGGTCCAGCTGATGGTAGGTGAGTCTCTCTCCCTCATGAGAAACCAAAGCCACCCGATCGGGATACTTGTGCGCCGTTCTCCTCAGCGTGTTGCCGAGGTTGATGGTGTAGATGGCCATATCTCCCCTCCCGCGCCCGATCTCACCGCTGAGAATGACAGTGGTTGGGATAACTGTCAACCAAAACCCCCTAAGAAAAAGAACCCTAAGAAGAGCAGGAGCCCCCAATGACGCCAATTCTGGTCGGCTTTGTGAGAGGCTCAGTCAAATTCATACCATTGGCCAGGCACGAACTCCTGGAAAACGATGTCTGACTTCTCATCCAGGATCCTTTTCAACTCCGACAGGTCAGTCTCCTTGGCCCCTCGCAGCAAGGGGTCATGGTGCTGGGGCACCACAATCTTGCACCCGGAGGCGATGGCAATCCTCGCGGTCTGCTCCTCCATCCCACGCAGGGTGTTGCCTGGCAGAACCTGCAACAACGTAATATGGGCCCTGGCCTGCTGGGCAACCTCGATAAGGCTCGGGTCCGGGTAAGACCCGGCCATGTAGATCCGCTTGCCCCCGGTCGGTGCAAAGACAAAATTAAGCTGCTCGCCCTGAGGGTATTTTGCCATCCAGTCCTTGAATTGCTCGGGGAGCCAGTCCGTATCGAAAATTTCCTTGATAAACTTTTTGAATGTGGAAATACGCTTTTTGGTTCCCTCGAGAACGTGGCGCCCGGTCAGGCGTTCATATTCCGTGGCGAAATCGACGTGTACCCCCCGCACCACCTCCACACTCAAGCCTTCCTCCTGGATGACGTCACCGGCTTTAACCCGGGTTATCAAAACAGGCTCGACACCCTGGTGCTCAATCAAGGAGCTCGCAGTCACGTCGCTGCACAAGATCTTGGGACTGAAGCGGTTGGCCAACTTGCCTACATCAAGGACGTGGTCGTAGTGACCGTGGGTGATGAAGATATAGTCACAGCCCTCGAACTGGTCCGAGGTAATCGGTGCGGTCACCGAGTCGTCAACATAAGGATCGATGACTATAGTCCGGTGGTTGGGCAACAAAATCTCAAAGCAGGCCGTGCCCAACCATCTCATCTGGAATGACATCATTACACCTCATCAAGCCTTTCGTGCCTGCGATTCCCCAGGGAGGGCCTCCAGAAATTCGAGAACAGCCCGATTGAAGACATCGGCCTGCTCCACAAGGAACTGGTGCCCGCCCCCTTCGATTACCTGGAACTGCGCATTGGGGATCCTCTCAGCCAGGATCTTCGAGTTTTCTGGTGGGACCAAGACATCATCGCTTCCCGACAGGACCAAGGTGGGGGCCTGGACATGGGAAAGGTCCTCCCAGGTATCGTGCCCCTGAATGCCTTCCCACTGGCGAATCATAGTATCGGGTGCAGGTGGAAATCTACTCGATATCTCCTGATAGCGTTTAATCACCTCCGGGGCTTCCCTCAAGGTCCTCTCAGTGAAGAGGCACTTGGGGATATCTTGGGCCGCCTCCTCGGATCCCGTCAGGATATACTCGATAAAGACCCTCGCGATCTCCTCCGAGGGGCGTACCGTGCGACCGCCTCCGCAGTGGGTGCAGGCCAGGATAAGGCCATGAACCCTTTGGGGATATTTCAGGGCAATCTCCTGGGCGATCATGCCCCCCATGGAAATGCCGAGGATATGGGCCCTGGAAATCCCGATAGCATCCATGAGGCCGACAGTATCGCCGGCCATGATGGAAATCGTGTAAGGAACATCCGGCTTTTCAGAGCGACCTATCCC
>SMTZ1_10016807_pt1 | contig 26212 bp, 27 predicted proteins | sample DeeMarSWOR136_30_FD_25667 | JGI IMG/M metagenome (IMG submission 25667)
GCTGGATGCCGCAGCCGCACAAGACGTTTGGCGGGACCTGGAAGGCTTCCGTCCACGAGGAGGTATGTTCCTTTTACTTCTCCATAGTTCAGGAATCCGCCCTTTGGAGTAACGGTTTTGCCGTCGATGCCGATTTTTAAGATGCGCTTATTATACTCGGTTCTCTGGTGGTAGCCCATCTGCCCAGCTCTGGGAACCGTGTATAGAACCCTTGGCGGTTTCCACGGTCCGATTGCTGCTACTCCCCGCTTGGTCTTTCTGGACTTGCGAGGCAAGATTTTGATTCCCCACCGTTTCACTGGACCTTGGAAGCCTTTTCCTTTGGTTATCGCCACCACATCCATGAAGTGACCTTCCTTGAAAACGTCGGTGATGGAGACGTTTTTTCCTAGCAGGCTCTTTGCGTACTCAAATTGCTCTTGGATTGAGCCTCCATCCACCTTGATTTCTGTAATGTCCGGCTTCTTCTTAGGAACCGCTGCGAGCCTCGGCTGTGTTGCAGCTAGTATGCGTATCTCCGCTATTTCCTCTATGTTCTCTTCAATCTTCTTCAACTTCTCTTCAGGGTTGAACTCTTCAGGTAAAACAAGGGCGCGGTCAAAATCCTTGGGCGGACTCTTCATCCAAGCTTCAGTAAAGGTGTGTAAGCCATACTGGTCTTTCGTGTAAGCCCGAATGGCGAAAACGATTATTGGGGGAACATCCAACACTGTCACTGGATGCGATGCCTCTTTGCCAAAGTTCAGGGAGTTTGGCTTGTCCTCCACCATGAGGATGTGAGTCATCCCTGCTTTGTAGCCCATGAATCCGAGCAGGATTGGTCCCTCTTCCACTTTAGGCCAGAAACGGATTCTTCCCACTGTTCGTTTGGCGCGTCCTCTAGGTAAATATGCTAATGAACCATGTTTAGGAGCATGCTTTTTTCTGTGACCCATGCTTGGTATCCTTCTGTTGCGTTATTCCCAGTTCGTCTTTTCCAATAAGAATGTCAAGTTATAAATATTGCTCTGCGGCAAACTGAATCTCCCATAGAGGCACTTAAAGTTTTACGTTAGTATCTGAGGCGAACCATCTCTAGAGTTGCACAACTCGAAACAACAAAAAAAATTCGATGTTTCTGGGCGTAGTTCTAGATTGTGAGTATCCTGAAAGCTATTCCGCCAACAAGCAGGGCGAATAAAATTTCGAAGACAGTGATTAGCCATGCTTTTTTCCATCCGAACTCCTTAACCAACGCGCCTATAGTGGCTACGCACGGGATATACAGCATAACCACCAAGGTGAAGACTATCATCTGAACCGGAGTCATAACCTGAGCAAAATTTGTGGTTCCAAAGAGCGTCGCAAGCATAATCAACGTTAACTCCTTTCTCAGCACACCGAAAAGCAGCGCTATCCCCGTGACTGCTGGTAACCCCAACCAAGCAACAGTCACAGGACTAAGTATGTTCTCGATTGGAGCTAGCAAGTTTGCCACCTCTACGAGTTTTATTACGAGGCTGCCTGCAATTATGAGTGGAAACGCCATCACTATGAATTCTCGCAGCCTGAACCATGTTTGCTTGGCAACTGTTGGTAGGTGTGGTATTCGGTAGTCGCTCATCTCCATTATCAGTTCGGTTGGCTCACCGGGCAATGCTTTGAATGCTATTCTTCCAAGAACAAAAATGATGATCAGATTGATGATGTACAGAGCCAACGCCCACTCGATGCCCACATGGGCTCCAACCAATCCAAGGATGATGACTGATGTTGCGGCGCAGGGGACAAGAGTGACAACGAATGCGGTCAGCAGTCTTTCTCTGGTGGTCTCCATTATTCTGCATCCGAGGCACCCTGGAACGTTGCAGCCGAAGCTGAGCATGACGGGAATGAAGGCTTTTCCATGTAAACCCATCTTATGCATCAGGTTATCCATCAGAAAGGCAACTCGGCTTAGGTACCCTGAATCTTCGAACAGATACAGGATGAAATAGAACGGAAGAATGTATGGCAGCGCCACTGTCATGCCGCCGATAATCCCCTCCATGACCCCACCCCAAATCAGTTCTCCAACGATTCCTGTCCCTAGAACACTATCGAAAGCTGGCTTCAAACCAAAAAACCAGTCACCTAAAAGAGCAGACGTGAAGTCTCCGAAAGTGAATATGGCAACGAAAACCGCGAGAACCGCCGCTAACATAATTGGGAAACCAAATATTCTGTGAGTTGTTACTCTGTGTAGTTTTTCTCTCAGAGGAGTCTTCAAGGGCTCTGTTATCTTCTGAATTTCGCCTGAAACCCAGCTCGCAATTTGGTATCTATCAGAAGTGACAACAGTTGGACAGGAGTGCCCGCGAAGCTCCTCAAGTTCCCCCCTAAACCTTTCTGCAGTTGCCACAATCTCGGGGCTTACTGCAAGAACCTCTTTCTCAACCTCCTCATCCTCCTCCAGAAGTTTTATTGCAACCCATCTAGCGGGGTACCTCAACTGGATTTTGCTGAGAAGTATGATGAGGTCTTCAATTCTTTCCTCGATTTGTTTTCCATATTGTGGCTTCAGAGGCTCCATTTTCGTTTTTTTCTCGATAACCTCGATGGCTGTTTCCAGCATACGGTAGATGCCCTTTCCGCTCACCGCAACTGTTGGAACAACTGGCACCCCTAGAATCTTCTCTGCTTTCTCATAGTCAACTGTGATTCCCTTTTTCTTTGCCATGTCTACCTGGTTTACGGCTATGATCAGGGGAGTTTCCAGTTCAAGAAGCTGCACCGTGAAGAACAGGTTTCTTTCAAGAAGGGAAGCGTCTACAACGTTTATCACCAAATCAGGCTTTTCGGTGGCGATGTACTCCCTTGAGATCAGCTCCTCTATGGAGAATGTTGAAAGAGAATAGATTCCTGGCAGGTCAATGATGTCTATGGTGTGGTCCTTGAAGTGGAGGGTTCCCTCGGCTTTTTCAACTGTTTTTCCTGGCCAGTTTCCGATGTGCTGATGTAAGCCTGTGAGCTGATTGAATATAACTGATTTTCCTACGTTAGCATTCCCTGCCAACGCAATTCTAAAATGCTTGTTGCTCATCTTTCTACATCCACTAGAATTCTGCTGGCCATTCCTCTGCCTATAGCCAACCTTGAACCCCTAACACTGACTTCTAAGGGTCCATTGAAAGGCGCTGATTTTACCATAGTCACCGGGGTGCCTGGAGTTAGACCTAAGTCGCTGAGTCTTTTGGCGAAACGAGCGACGCTGAAATGCTTTTTCCATCCTCTTCTCGCTCTGTGTCCGCACATTCCTCCGTGCTCTGAACTGAAATCTGTAGAGGTTATGACCCCAGTTTCGCCGTTCCTCAACGCAGTTAAAGGCAGTTCCATCAGTTCCTCACTTCTCCATTCTTCTTAACGTAGATTATCGACGCTAGGTCATGGCCAATCGTGCAGCTTTCTCCCTCAACAACGATTGCTAAAGAACCGCTGGGAACCATATTCTCAACTTGCACCCGTTTTCCAGGTCTGAGATTTAGTCTAGCAAGCTGCTGCAGCGTCTCAGTTGTTTCTTCAGTTATCTTGACGATAACGCCACTCACGTTGACGCCGAGTTCGCTGAGAGCCACGGTTTCTTCCTCAAAGATTCCTCCACAACTTGTCGGAATCGGGTTTCCGTGAGGACATCTTTTCGGGTGCCCTAAGGCTTTCTCTAGTGGCTCAATAATTTCTGGAGAGAGGGCGTGCTCTAGCTTGCAGGCTTGTTCGTGAACTTCGCTCCAATCCAAGTGTAAAATGTCTGTTAGCAGTCGTTCTGCGAGGCGGTGTCTCCTCAGGACACTTGAGGCGATTTTTCGTCTTTTACTCCTTTGTACGGCTTGTGTGTAACCAGTCCTTTCCTCTTCAGGTTCTCTATTGTGTTTGTAACCGAACCCGGAACAACGTTCAAGCTTTTGGCAAGTTCCATGGTTCTGGCAAAGCCTTCCTTCTGCTCTAAACGGTAGATTGCTTCAAGGTATTCCTCGGCTTGGTGGGTGACTGCTGTCTCTTCGGCGTTCATGAGTCGACCTGCCTGAAATTACGACCTCTCGTAGTTTTACTACAAGCAGCACCAACACAGATAAACCTTACTCTTCAAACAACAATAAATCACCCAAAAACTATCCACTCACCCAGCAAAGCCTCAAGCAAGCTGAATGTTACTGCACAAGAATTTGCGGTCGACTTATGTTTGCAGCATTTCAACTTTTGACGTTATGATTCTTCTGGCCTGAAGTGTTTTTGGAAGACGCGATGGATTTCTTCGGGCTTTTCCAGCATAACGATGCCATCCATGGCGGCTAGTTTTCTGGTGTTTTCAACGTCTTCTTTTCTCACCCGTATTCTCATTTCAGTGCCGTCGGGAAGCTGCGTGACTGTCACTCCCTCCTTGTAGTCGCAGGGCAGTATATAGACGGGCATAAAGCTCTTCAGAGACATTATTGTTGCGTTACACAGTAAAGTGTCTGCTATTCCCGTTGCGATCTTTGCGACTGTGTTGGCTGTGGTTGGGGCAATAAGCAAAAATTCGATTTTTCCGCTCTGCATCTGAACCGCAAGAGTGGGCACATTCGAGTTGACTTCAACCCGGACTTTGTCAAAGTTTTCCTGCAAATCCTTAGCTAAACCGTAAAAATGCACTACCTGATTTCCTGCCTTCGAAAGATACACTGTTATTCTGATGTCGTCTTGATACTGCTTTTTGATCCGTTTCATAATCTCAATCGTTTCCACCAGTCGGTCTCCGCTGCCTGTGATTCCCCACGCAACCCTTTTCGCTTCCTTCTGTTTCTTCTTCGTTTCCGCGGTTACAGAAGCCATTTTTCCATCACTCCAACTCTTCTTTTTTAGTTTCAATTCTGTTTATGGCTTCGGCGAATCGTTTAACGGTCTTTTTCAAGCTTCTGAAGCCTTCCTTGTCCTCCTTTACGCCTTCCAGGGTGTCTTTTGACCAGAAGTTTGCTCCCAAGTTAGCTCCGAACGGACCGCCGCTTACGGGTATGACCCCGTTTAGGATATAGAATGTGTGGATTTGCTGGATTGCCAGTTCCTGTCCTCCGATTCTGTCTCCCCCAACCGCGATAGCCATGCCGATTTTGTATTTGAAGACTTTGGGGTTTGCGGCTAAAAGGGCTCTGCATCTGTCCATAACCGCTTTGGTTTGGGCGCTGACTCCACCGTTATAGACTGGAGTGGCTATTATGATTCCCTCAGCTTCCCTCAGCAGACTGTACACGATTTTCATGTCATCCTGTAGTATGCACTCTTTATGTTTCAGGCAGTGGTCGCAGTGGGCGCAGAATCCAAGCTTTTTGCCTCTGACCGTAAAAAACACTGAGTTGAATCCCATCGTTTCCAGAATGTTTAGGGCTTCTCTCAAAACGTGTTCTGTTGCACCTTTCCTAGGACTACCACATAACCCAACAATCATGCTGTTTCATCAAACTTCTATGTTCACCTAACTCAATAAATGTTACTAAGAAACGGTGAACTGCAGGTTTGAAAATAAGCGTAGAATATTTTTGACTAGAACCAGAGTAATCTCAGGAAATAGCTTTTATAGTAAACGTGAGAAAATGGTTTTGGGATTGAGATCATGGTTTATTGCACCAAATGTGGAACTAAGAACGACGATACTTCAGAGGCTTGTGTCAAGTGTGGCACAAAACTTCGTACGCGAAGAGCGAAAAGCCTAGAGAAGCGTGCAGAAGAATGGGGAGAAGAGTTCGGAAAAAGTGCAGGCGAATGGGGAGAGCAATTTGGAAAACGTGCAGAGGAATGGGGAGAAAGTTTCGGAAAGCGTGCAGAGAAGGAATGCTTTGGGCTTCCGTATGGAGGCACAGTTTTCGGAATCGTTATCGGAATCATAATAGTTTTAGTCGGAATATCCATGATGCCTGGAATTGATTTAAAGGTCTGGCCATTAATGCTTCTCATCTTCGGCGTGATAATCGTTGCTGGATCATTATATGCTCTAAAACAAAGAAGTTAACAAGAATCGGCTCTCTTTTCATTTACTCCTAAACGTTAGCATACATTTTGGTGTGGGTTTGAGGTTAAAGTTTAACCCTTGATTAGAAGGAAATTTGCAGATATTCCAATTGATGTTGCTATCCGTTCAAAAGGGCAACACCTAAAAGCAAGAGACAACGGAACTAGCCCATATGAACAAGAAGCAAGCTGCAATCGTAGCAGTAATTTGTGGCATCGCCATTTTTGGCATAAAACTCGTGGCCTACTTTATTTCTAATTCTGTGGCTTTGCTTTCTGATGCCCTAGAATCTATCGTTAACATAGCGGCTTCGGGGTTGATGCTTTTCTCGGTTTGTGTTTCAGAGAGAGCGCCAGACCGCAGCCACAAGTATGGACACGAAAAGATCGAGGACATATCAAGCCTCTTGGAGGGCATCTTCATAATCATAGCCGCACTTTTCATTATCTACGCCGCCGCGGGACGCCTGTTCGAACCCACTGAACTGTTAAAACTTGACATCGCCATTGGAGTCTCAATATTGGCTACTGCCCTGAACGCGGGGCTCTCTTGGTTGCTAATCAAAACGTCTAGGAGTTGCGGCTCAACAGCTCTTGAGGGTGACGCGAAGCACCTGTTCTCTGACGTTATCTCAACTGCGGGCGTGTGGATAGGTCTCGTTGTTGCCCAGTTAACGGGTTGGAGCTTCTTGGATTCTGTCTTGGCGTTTGCGGTTGCAGTCTTGATAGTGATGATGGGTGCTAAGCTTGTTATGAAGTCTTCAAACCGTCTGATGGATCAATCATGTATAGCAGAAGAAAAGAAGATAATGGAAGTCCTTCGCAGACATTCCTTCAAGTTTATCGACTTCCACGATTTGAAAACCCGCAGACACGGGAACCAAGTTTTTGCGGAGCTTCACCTTTCGGTTGACGGATCCCTGAGCGTTAAAGAGGCTCATGATCTCACGGATCATTTAGAAGAGGAATTGAGGGAAGAGCAGCCAAACGTGAACCTGACAATTCACATTGAGCCTCCAGAATAATATAGCGGGAAAAACCGTTTCATTTCTTGGAATGCTTTTTTCATAATGTCCCTTATCTCCCACGAATGTATGATATATTGCTATAGTGGATGTGAGGTGAAGAAAACGAACCGCAAAAAAAGAGGTGTTTTCGGCTTCGCAGTTCTGTCTCTTCTGACGCTGCTGACTTTTTCCGCTTTTGTTTCTGTCCAAGCAAACGGACTGACTGTTGGAGGTAACACTCCACCAGATATGCCACCTGATGCTCTGCAATACAATCGGACCGACACCACACCTTCTGGATACGTGGAAACGGTACAAGCAATGGAGATGAACGCCTTCTTCTACAGAAACGTTACATTAATGATGAACTGCACCAGAAATTGCGAAATGAACGTAACCGTAGACCCACAAGTCAGAAACAGGATTGTCTCCGTTACTGTTGAACCAAACCAAACAATGATGCTGACCATGAACGTTAGCGCTTCACCGCCCCAAGGCGAAGCAGTGATGGAACGTACCCTTAACTTCTACATGGGACTGGAACCCAACGCTACACTGCAACTGCAAGCCCAGCTGAGATTGCTTATCAACCAAACTGAACTCAGTGCTGAACTTGGCAGAGAAGTCAACGCTTCGATGCTAACATGGATGTACTGGAACACAACTCAGGCGCAGTGGGTTCCAGTTGAAAGCCACATGGACCAAAACGGCTACCTAGTCTGCAGCACAAATCACTTCTCAACATGGACCATCGCCGAGGTTGGATCGCCAGATGAAGTGCCGGAAAACATACACACATACACAGTAATAGGCTTGGTAGTAACCGTAACTGTTGCCACAGCATTGTGGAAACGAAAGAAGCAAAATCAGCAGAGCTAATGCGCTGTTGGAGTCATCTCCAACAAACCCCCTTTCTCTTTTTAACTCGCCTTCTTTTACTACCGTAAGATGTTTGCCAGCGTCTTCTTGCTGACCGCCTCAGCTGCCTGTTTTCCCGCCAATTTTTCTGCTAGCTTCAGGGCGAACGGTAGGGCTGTTGCCGGGCCTCTGCTTGTTATGATGTTGCCGTCAACCACAACGATGTCATGTTTGGGTTTGCCTCCGCCTGCCTCCAGTTCTTCATCCATTCCGGGATAAATCGTGCAGGCTTTTCCTTCAAGAATGCCCGCGTCTGAGAGAACTGTGGGACCTGCGCATATTGCGGCTACTATTTTGTTGGAGTCGAACGCCTTTTTGACCATGGCTATCACTCGTGGGTCCTTTCTGAGGTTCTTGTAGCCCGGATTCCCTCCTGGAGCTATAACTGCGTCAAAATCTTCTACTTTCACATCGTCGATGGATTTGTCTGGAACAACCTTCACTCCATGTTTACCTTCAGTCACGTTTGATGTCAAGCCAGCAACTGTTACGTCTACGCCAGCTCTTCTGAGCACATCCACAACTGTTAATGCCTCGATTTCTTCGAATCCTGTGGCAAGAAAAACTAATGCTTTAACCATACATAACACCTCTATTTCTCTAGTTCCTTGACCAGTTTCACTATCTGTTCTATCACGTACTCGTTTATTTTTTGTCCCTTCTCAGCAGACGCTATTGTCGGGTCGCCCATAACTCCACTCGGGAAGTATCGTTCAGGGTCTGGGACAACCTCAAAGCGTGGCAAATTTGGATAATTTCTTGTTCCTTTCCCCTTTATCAGGTCTGATCGAAATGCCATCACCCTCGAAGTTTCGATGGTGCCCGCGTGGGAGTCTCGCGCATCAAAGTCTTTGCCTCTGAGGTCGAATGCGAAGTCATAATCCGAGCAGACCATGATTCTGGGTCTATCCTCTTCTTTCATGTGGTTAGTTACGACTGTTTTGGCTGCAAGCTTAAGCGCGATCATGTGTGAGCCACCTGCATGACCGGTTATGATCAGCAATCTCTTGAAACCGTTACGAATGAAGTCTTCCAGAATGTCAGTCATTATGCTCCGCAGCGAATCAAAGGTAATCGTGATTGTGCCCGGAAAGTTTCTTGTAGAGCTGCAGAGACCATACCGCAGGGGCGGTGCAACCAAGCAGCCTGTTTTTCGGGCAACACCCAAAGCCACATACTCTGCTTGGAGGCTGTCTGTGCAGAGTGGCAGATGAGTTCCATGCTCTTCAATGCTTCCGCATGGGATGATCACAACTTTTCCGTCTTTAGCCGCCTTTTCCGCTTCAGGCATACTTAACTCATCAAACCAAAAGTTCTTGTTTTTTCCTGAATCTGCACACATGTTTCGCTCCTCACTTTTTACTCACAGTCAAATGGACTAACTCTACGTACTTCAATTCAAATCTTTTGATGTTGTGGTTTGCTTTATGTTCAATAAGTTGCGCAGTTTCACTAAGCGGATGTTCAAACCTATTCTATAGACTTTGAACTATCTAACTTCAAGTAAAACCTTTGCCGCAATGTGGGCAAAAACTAAGGTCGGCAGCTATTGTTCTTCCACATTGAGGACACATTCGGGTTCCCATTTTTCCTTGCTGCTCAAGTGTGCTTTCTACGGTAACTTTGACGATGGTCGCATACGCGCCTATGCTAGAAACCAACATGCCAACTATGCTGCCTACAATTATGGTGGCAAAGGCTCCTACGATTCCTTCCACAGTTCCTGACATAATAGCTGCAATAATCGCGCCTCCACTGATTACTATGGCGATTATTCCCCCAAGGATTCCCCATAATAGTGTCCATAATAGTATGACAAACCCCTTCCGAAAAGCAAAACCCCATGAAACCAATTTTATCCCCAAACAAATAGGTTTTAGTTATGTTTATAACATTTTTCCAAGGGCTACAATCGCATTCCAACGAAACTAGTTGTCCACAACATAAACAATCTAAACCATTATCAAACTTTGATTCTCCTAGTTCTTTCTATAAATAGGGAGATCATCTCCCAACCTGTAATAAGGGTAAAGCCAATTATTTGGTTAAGAACCCAACTTGGTGTTGAAACTAAAACCTAGAAGATTGAATGTGCCGTTATCTACGATTTGATGACCTTTAACGTTTGTTCGTAGTAGCGGGGACCATAACTTAGGGTAATCTGATGGAATACGTTGGTGCCAGTTACTACTTTCTCAAGATTTCCCTCAACCAGCACCCTTTCACCCTGCTTCGCCTGCATCCTAAACTCTTCCATATACGAGAATATCCGGGTGATGGGTGATGCCATCAACTTCTGGTCCTTCCAGAACCTCTTTCACTTCAATCGGGTATATGGATGGAATAAACGGTGCATCCTTGTCGTCGGTTATCTCTGCCACTGCCTTGATCCAGCCTGCATGGAATATGCGGCTGAGCGGGTTGTATGTGTTGACGTTTTCTGTCCAGTCCTTCACTGGCTCAAACTCCGCCTTAACAACTCTCCCCACATTTTCTGAATCAAAGTATCCGTAGATCATTTTTCTCCGCTGATGCCAAACATACTCCTCTAGACTGTAATTCAGGAACTTCCAATCTTTCGACTCAACAGCCTTCATGCTGTCAAACTCGTTCTGCAGAGAAGGGTCTTCCCTGTAAAGAGTTTCCAGCGCCTCGCAGAGTCTGTCCACGTTTTCCTTGCCGTAAACAATGAAGTCAAGGTCCGAAAGGTTGGGATGATAGAAGCCATGAAGAAGCGAGCCGAAGACCCCAAAAACTTTTTCTGTCAAGCCTGACTGGGACGAAACCCGCGAAAACAAATCCTGTAACGCCTTCAACAGAACATCATCAGGCTCTTCTGCAAGCAGCAGCTGCAACCCAACATCAGGTTTACGCACTTCCGTTATGTCGTCCTCTTTCACGCCAACCAGACACTTCTGCAACGGCTCATAAAAAACGGTGTAATGAGGAAACCTATCTAAGACAAGCCTCAGCCCCTCATCTGCAAAGAATTTATAGTAAATTGGTTCACCTTCGCCTCTCCGCGCCCTAGAGTTAGTTGACCTGAAGATGTTTGGCGATGCATATTCTGGGTCACACACATAGGCGCCTGAGGGATGAATGTAACCGTAGACCCTGAAGATTATGCCGTCCTCAGTGAGTATGGCGTCACGGTCTCGCAGCTTCAGCAACCAAGCACCTCCAACTCAGCATTCATATTAGGAGCCTAATAACAGTGCTATGTTGAAAACAGTCTTTTTTCTGTTTTTGCAGGAAAGCATATTATTTGTTTCTGTGTGCGGGCTGTTAACCAAATCAAACAGGCTCAATATACTCTTTCTCTCTTGTAGCCGTGCCCACAACGACATGATGGCTGACGTCGCCAGTTTCAACGTTTTCCACCCGCTCCAACGTCCCCGAAACCTTAACACAATCTCCCTTTCGAGCCACATTCCTGTAGTAACCAATCATAGATAACACCCGCGCAGGAACCTGTTCCTCAGACAATTCAGACGCCGAATCGTCTGGCTGATAGTCTCTAATCGGGTAGACTGCTGGTCTAAACATGTTTTCGCTGTCATCAACGATCACGCAACTGAAACTGACATTCCTAACTGGAGTGTACTTCAGTCTTCCATGCGGGGCATCTATTTCCTCATACTTTCTTACAGCGTTATACACGAATCGTCTATCGTTATACCGTCCCCTGTGTTTTCGCGCAAAATCAATTTTTTTGGTGCAAACATGCGTAAACACGCCCTCATCTGCAAGCCTGTTAACTGCAGCTTCCAATTTTTTGAAGTTCTCGGAACCGTAAACCACAAGATCAATGTCAGAATATTCGGAATGCATGTTTAAGCCAACAGAGCCGTGGATTCCAAAATCTTGAAGGGGCACCCCGGAATTTTCGGAGAGAAGAGAAACCAGCTCCACCGTTTCTTTCTGTATGGCATCTTTGTCTTCTTTCCGGAATATCGTCTGAAGGCACTGGCCCGGCAAATAGACCTGTTGTATTTTGTCTAATGGAACGCTTAGAACTTCTTTACCTCTAAAGGGACAGCAATACAGGTGATGCGGAAAATTTTTTCTGAGCGTTTCAACGAGTTTTTGGTAGTTCTGTGGTGTGTAAAGCTTCTCTGGTCTGGAGAGTTCTATGTTTCCGAGTTTCCACTTCTGCTTAAGAAAGCGTATAGGGAAATGATGCGCCAGGCTGGAGGGGATATACTTCAGAAAGGCGAAAACCCGATTGTCGGGGTGCTCATATCCAAAAACGTAGAAGATGAAGCCCTCTTTGGTGAGGAGTGTCTCGCCGTCTCTGGGAATCCAATCTTCCGTTGCCAAGCCACTCATCCTCGAAGCTAAGACAGCAACTTTGCAGCCTATTATCGCCTTTAAACATTGCTGAAATGTAGCTAACTGAAAAAAGAGGGCGTGGATTAATCCACAAATTTTGGGGCTAATAGAAAGGTGAAGCCACGGACTTACTGGTCGACGTATTTGGTTTCGGAGGTTACCGAGGTTCCGTTTGCTGTGATGGGGTAAGCTCCGCAGGTTTTGCATACGGTGGCGTTTTCGGGTACGTTAGAGTGGCATTGGGGGCAGGTTCTAGCATCGGGGTCTTTGGCGTGGGGTACACCTACAACCTCTCTGTATGCTTCATAGTAAACCAGTTGCTCCTTGTCCCTGATGGTTACGTTGTCTCTTTCCAGAATCTTTTTCTTTTTAGCGGCAAATTCTGAGTCAGAAATCTTCTTAGCCATATACTTGGGAAGAATCGTGGTGCCGGAACCGACCTCGATTGGGTTCTTGTCTCTCCATCTGACCTCTGGCGGAAGCACATCCTCGTAGGCTTTGCGGAGAATCCATTTGCCCCAAACTTCCCCCCTCTCCTCCTGAACATTATACCTTGGGTCCATGTTCATGGCGAATTTCTGGACTTCCGGGTCTAGGAAGGGGGCTCTCACTTCTATTCCCAAGGATTTTCCCAGCGGAACCGAGGAAAATGCCATTATTTCCCACATTTTCTTCAACATGGCGCCTAGTTTTTCTTTGTTTCCTACGTGACGGTAATACATGTGATAGCCCGCGAAGAGTTCATCCGCTCCGTCTCCAGTAATCAGTTCGGTTACGCCGTAAGATTTGGCAAATTTCAGTCCGATTGTGATTGTTATGCTGTTGCGGACTTCCATGGGATCAAAGGATTCCAAAACTCTGACAACATCGGGGATTACGTCGAACACTTGGTCTTCGTCGAATGGGTTCATGTAATGCTCAATATTCAATCGTTTAGCCATCAGCATGGCGTATTTGATGTCCAATGCGTTAGCTTGTTTGAATGCGCAGGTGAAGCCTCTGATTCGAACATATTTTGATACGATAGTTGCCAGAATGCTTGTATCTATGCCCCCCGAAAAGAGCATGTCTTTTGTCAGGTTTTTCTTCACGGACTTTTCAAGTAGCTCCCTTAGTCCAGCGGCAACTTCGTCTACGTTTGCCAGAATGTCTTCTTTTTCTGCAGTTCCCATGCCGTACACCTTCATTCAATATAGCATGCAAACATCACAGTTTTATATATAAATGTTTTCCTGAGGCTGAAGAAAATCCCATTTTGATGGGTAATAGATGAACAAACATTCATGAAATCACCCCCCCGTTGACTGTGCAAATGAATGTTTAGCCCTTTTTCACCATTCTTAGTGGTCAACCAGAAGAAGGTAACTGTTAATAAACAACTAGAACATTTATTCACACTCAATCCGGAAAGGAAGCCATTATGGAAGATCAGCACTTTTGGAAAGCAAGAACAGCATTCCTTTGCTACCTTGCATTGGCTGCTGGACTTCTCGTGGGAAGCCTCATAGTGGCAATCATACTGCGTGGGCTGGGAATCGACTTTCAGGAATCAAGTTTTCCAGTCGCCCTCCTATCTCTTCCAATCACTGAAGGCATAATCCTCGGAATCACGCTTCTGTTCGCTAAATATGAAGGCGCAAGTTTAAGAAAACTGGGTCTGAAAAGGCCAAGCCTCAGAATAATAGTGATCGTATCCGTTGCCGCAGTGCTTATTCTCTTTTTAGCTGGAGGCATTTCTTTAGTTGAAGAAAAGGTTCTTGGTCCAGACCCAGAGGCGGAACTTCTTGCAGAGGCTCTGCTGCCCAGAGACTCATTACAATTGATTGCCCTAATTGGCATCTCATTAGCACTAGTTGGACCAGCCGAAGAATTGGCTTTCAGAGGTTTTGTGCAGAGAGGGTTTGAACACTCGTTCGGAAAGACGTCAGGTCTGGTGATCGCCTCTATCTTGTTTGGTCTCTTGCATGGACTCAATTCTTTACGGGCTATCCTTCCAGTGACTGTTGTCAGCCTGTTTCTGGGCTATGTTTGGCAGAAAACTGACGGAAACACTGTTGCTTCAGCTTGGATGCATGGACTTTACGACGCGATAACCATAGCAATAGCGTTTTTTGCTTACGCCTAAAACAGTCAACCCAGCCTCGGTTAAGTATAATAGTGTCTTTTCGAGACTGTTGAGAGTATGCGTGGCTTCAGGGACCGTGATTTCCTTCAAACCAGTGAAGGCTTCTTTTTTTGTGTAGTTGGCGCGTTACATCCGCCCGAAAGGGTCATCTCCTACATCAAGTATGTTCCCTCAGAGTCCGGCATCTGGGGAAGAGACAAAAAAAAGTTCAGCAGAATATTACAGAAATACACGATTCCGAACCTGCTGGAAACCTTCAGCTATCTGGAGACAAACTATCCCCATTACCTGTTCCATTCCCCAGTGGACAACATCACAATAACAGCAGTTTCTCACCGAAACATAAAGGAACATCTCAAGCCAGAAAAAAAGCTGTCTCAACTGAGGCAATCCTCGCAACTGGATTCTTTACAGCAGAAACTGGTCAGATTCACAAGGTTTTTGGAGGAAACGAGTGGTGTTCTCGGGGAGTCTTTTGGGGTAACCGGTTCACTACTTCTCGATATTCATCAGCCCAAATTTTCAGACCTTGACGTAACCGTGTATGGCGTAAAGAACAGCTGGATTCTGCACAAAGCCTTGAGCGAAAACCGCGATTATGGGATGCCTATGAAACGTCTCGAAGGAAAAGCTCTCCAAGAGTGGTGCATCAGGAAGGCTGAGCAGTATCCGTTGTCACCGGCGGAAGCATCGAAGATTTATGAACGGAAGTGGAATCTGGGAGTCTATGGGAACAAGTGGGTTTCTATCCATCCAGTTAAGCTTGAAAGCGAAGTTACCGGAGAATATGGCGAATCGACTTATCATCCGTGTGGTCAAGTAACCATCCGAGCGGTTGTTCGCGACAACACTGACAGCCTTTTTCTTCCTTCCGTCTATCAACTCAAAGAAGTGGAGGTTCTGGAAGGTCCCCAGCTTGGCAAGGTTACCGAGCTAGTTTCTTACGAGAGTCTATATGGCAGCCTAGCTGAAAAAGGCGAAATCATCCAAGCTAGGGGCAAACTTGAGCGTGTCACAGAAAAGGGAGCCAGCCGAGAACATTATCGCGTTCTGGTAGGTTCTCCCGAAGGCAAAGGCAAAGAATACATAAAATTGCTGGATTAGCCGCAAAAAAGGTGGGCTACTCCAGATTCAGCACTTCTTTCAGAACGGCTTGATAGGGACCAAGCTTGCCTCCGTAATTTCCAGCCGTAATCTTCACAACGCCCGGAACCTTCACAGCAGCCTTTATTCCCTCAGCCATAGCCTTTTTTACAGTTTTCTGGTTCAAACCGTTTATAACTATCTCGTAGACGCTCCCCACATTCTCGGAAACTTTGGAGTCCGGCACCAACTTCCTGATGGTGGGACAGTATGGATGATTGGTGGATGCTGGAAGCTTGTAATTCAGTGACCCCACCTTAGACCCTGCCCTGCAGAGACCACCTGGAAAGGGCATAATTGCGCCTCTAACATTCTTGCTGATTGCTTCTTTGGCATCCTCTGATGCTTTGAGCGCAGTCTCCCAGTCCTTTGCTAGGATAAGCATGTTTCCGCTGGCAACAGCCTTCATGATGCCGAAGTCGTCTTCAACGATGAATTCGCCCTCCATAACTGGGATTCGCCAAACTTTTCTTCCCGCAACCTTGTCTTTCTTTTGAAAGCCGTCTCCGAAGAGTCGCAGGCTTCTTCCTATCTTCACTCTACGTTTGGCAGTGGGTAGACCGTCGAAGGCTGCTGTTGTGGGGCATGTCATGATGCACTGTCCGATTCTCAGGCTCATCTGGTGCTTCAGTTCGCCTCTTGAGCTGTGGTAGATTTGGATTATGGCTCCTGGGCGTCCGTCTGGAGTTTCTTTGGGAGATACAAGAGTTTCTACTGCCGCTTCTGCTGGTGACATAATAATTGAGGATGCGAAGCCGGCTGCGGTTCTTGCCGCGATTAAAGCCCATTTCTCGTTGGCGGCTGTTATCAATATTCTGCCTGCCCACATGGGAAACATTTCGGCGAATGTATCCTCTATTCTCAGGCTCTTTAACCACAAATTCCTTGGCTGTTTTATCATACTCTATGACTTCAAGTCTACTTTCTTTTCCGGTAGATTTTGATTTCTTCCCTTTCGGTGACATACTCAAACCCTGCCTTTAGAAGTTCTTCATCTCGCTTTAAACTTTTAGATGTTGCGGTGTGGTACTCGTCAGACTTGAAGTTCACTAAATGTGTGTAGATTAAGGTGCTAGCTATGTTCTTGTGTCCTAGTCTTTCTTTGACGTGAAGGATGTCTTTTGTTTTGAAGTACTCCAGCGAACCGTAGAGGTGCCGTAGTGTGTGAAAGGTGATTTTGTCTATTCTGGGGTTCTGCAATTTGTGAGCCACATGCTTTCTTTGGTTCGTAAAGTTTTTTCTGAAGTGGTTTAGCTGAGTTTTTCCAAAGATTTTCTGTCCTGTTTTGGGAAGCATGTTAAGCATTGAGATTAGTTTTCCGGAGATTTTGAATTGCCTGGGTAAACCGTTCTTTTCAGGATTGTTGATTGTCAGGATTCCATGTTCCAGGTCTAGGTCTGTCCATTTTAGTCTCCATGCTTCACCTGATCTACATCCAGTTTCTTTGAGTAGTTGAAGGAAAGTAGCTACTTTTCGGCTGCATCCTCCAATTAAATTGTCAACTTCTTTTGATAGTGGCAGCCATGGCAGCTTTTCCTGTTTTTGGGTCCATGTGTCGAAGTTTATATGTTCTGGAATTGGTATTTTGCAGATTTCGCAGAGAGTTTTGTATGCTTGTGCTGCATTGTTTTTTGTTCCGTCACTCCAGCCTTTTTCTAGTAGCTGCTTTGTTTTATGGCTGTACCTTTTGGCGTTGTTGATTGCATGAAAGACGCTTTCAGGTTTCAGTAAGTCAGCTCCACGTTTCTGCAGTAGCCTCAATGTGTTTACTCGGTTAATGATGGTTTTTGGTTTTAATCCTTTGAGGATTAGTTTTGCTTCATAGTTTACTAGGTGTCCTTTTGTGGTTGTTTCTCCCGCAGCATTTTTTTCTATGGTTTTTGCTGCGTCCAAGTTTTTCACTCTCTTTGTTTCGAGAGCGCAGATTTGGCGATTAGCTTGTTTGTTGGATGAGCTATTTGTTATTTTCCTTGAAAACTCAGGGTCACTAAACCTGTAACCGCAATCTCTGCAAACATACCTTTGAATCTCTCCATAACTTGTATATCTTAACCCAGCCTTCCATACCTCAGTGCTTCCGCATTCAGGGCATTGAAGAGACTGAGTTAACAATCATATTCACCTAAAACTTATCTTGTATCCTCTGCGAATCGTCTTTGAGCTGGTGTTATCCCCTTCCTTTCTGCGTAAATCTCCGGCATCCTAGAGCTGGACCAGTCACCAATTTCTTTAAGCTCTCTCTCCGTGTATCCCAAAGTCAGGTATTTCTCAGTGGCAAAATAGCGAAAGAATGAGCTAGTTATGGAATGATCTAGCCTTTGCAGAATCCGATCCAAGTTCTGAACTGTCATAGGCTTTTCTGCTTTGAAGTCGAAATATGCTGAAGTGAACACCACTCTCAAAGCAGGGAAGAACCAGCATTCTTCAGGGTTTTTCAGTTCTTCAGTTAGCTTGTCAAACTCGTTTAGCCAAGTCACTATATGCTGCACAAAAGGGTTCTTCAAGGTTTTCCGCTTAGTGACTATGAATTCTCCCTTTTCTCCCTGAATCTCTACATATTGAAGATCGGCTTTGCATTGTCTGCAGAAATTAGCTTTGAATCCGCTTTTTGTGTTGCACGCAGGACAGATTTTAAACCGCTTAGATTTCTTCTGGATATGAAAGGTTACTAGAATCTGATAATCTGTAACTTGCACATCCTTTCGTTTAACTCCCAAAAATTCGCTTGCTCTCTTAAACCAAATCCAACCAGTTGAAGTTATCGCCTTGTCTCTCAGTCTAAGAAGCCTATCTATCTCAGGACCTAAAGATTTCTTGCAGTATCTTGGGAGATTGTCTATTTTTTCGATTAAGCTCTCCTTTCTTTTTGGATTTGTTAACCAGCCTTTGTATTGCTCAGTCATTTATTAACATGCACTCCTAAAAGGTACTAAAGAAGCAAAAACAGAGGCTCTCGGTCTAAAAAAGATGTTAGACTTTAACTTATAGCCAAAAGTTAAAATGGAACATGCTTCTAGGCGTTTTTGATGTTGAAAAATCTCATTCCTATTAAATATATATACTATATTAATATGGTTGGTTAGTTGTTTGTTTGTCACCTTCTGGACCAACCAAATCCTGAAATTCAAGTTAGGGTCCTCCGTTCCCATTCCATCTCCCTCTGATGAGAAAGTAACGCATCCATAATGAAAGTGCCAAAAAAGAAGGCGAGACTAAAACCAAAAATCAGAATTTTTGATTCTAAGTTGTCAGCTAACTGGAAGCCTATTATGCCAATCAACGCAAAGCAAGTGGCAAAGACTAAACACACCGGATTCATGGTGGTTGTTGGTTGTGCCATTAGGTCTCTCTCCTTTGTATGAAATTTTTTTGAAAAGGCGAATCCAAGATTTTTGACAGCAAGTAAAAGAAGTTACCACGTGCATCTTCCGGTGTGTACAATCCTTGAATGGTGTTTTCTTTTTGTGTCAAGTTATATCCCTCTTGGTTTGCACCACACCAAAAACATCTCTCGGTCATACCCCAGAATGTCAAGGTCTTCCCATGATTCACGGATTTTAGAGGCTGTCTCAAGGTCGCACTCTGCGATTTGCGCTAAAAGTTTGTCGAAGTCTCTGTATGTGCCTCTTCGCCATTTTCTACGAAGAGTCTTTAGTAAGCCTTTGAGGTTGACTTTTCGCTTTCGTTTTGTGACTGTGACGGGCAGCTCTGCGGAAAAATGGTTAAGAGAGTTAACAAGCATTAGGAAGCCTCCCAGTCTTCGCAAATTTCAGGGTTACAGTTATCAGGGTCCGAGATTGTTTCTCCATTATGTTTTGGATGCCCACAAATTGTTAGACCGTTTTCTTTCTGGAGATGTTTGCATCGAGTCTTCTTTTTCTGAGCTTCAATCTTGTTGAAGCAGCTAAGGTGAACGGGTTTGCCCTGAAGGTAGGTACAGTAAGCTAGGTCTCTTGGTAGTGACTTGTGGCAAAGGAAACAGGTTGAAGGAAAAGCCACATCTATCGGACTAGAAGAAGATATAGGAGAAGCGTTAGTAGTGTTAGTATTGTTATTTTCGATTTCGTCTAACGCTTTAACGCCACTAACGCTATTTATAGATATTAATCGGTGTGTCCCCGTGTGAATTCCAGTTATAACCTCTAACCCTAAAGCCTTCAAACTTGGCGCCAATTCGTTTAACTTTCTTACAAGAATATGCGGTGCCTTCGGAAACGCTTTCTGTCGTGTACTTATTCCCATATCCTTGGCGTGACCAAGAAGAATCTTGTAGAGACTGCTCGGTGTACCCTCCCAACTTTTATGATTACTCAGATAGTCAATTAGAACCGTGGCAACAGGACTTGAATGAGCAGCCTCTTCAATCTGCAGCTTAACTTTAATGTCATAGGCTTCAAGAAAGTCTTTCTCCACTTTTCCTAATGCCTTGGCTATTGCACACCCCCATCGTGTGAAGTCAGCCATCCGGAACAGTTCTTTAGGTTTAACATAAGGATATTCCCGTATTGCCTTAACTAAGGTATTCAAGAAGCCTCCAAGGATGTACGGTTTACATGCCTCGAAATCGTTGAGTAGTTGTTCCTCGGTTCTCCGCTTTTTCTTGGGGATATCCTCTAGTCCAACTAAGAGGCTACGGTCTAAGAGGTCCCCCCTTTGTGCAGCTATATTAATTCCGTTCAATCCTACACATCGCTTAAAGTTGTAAATGATGTCGTGGTCGTCTGTGTAGAGTTCGCGTTTTGTGAAGCCTCCCCCAGTAGCAGCTCGACATAGAGTATCAGACATCCAAGTTGGAAGACTTGTTATGTTATCGTAGAAAGCGCACCAATGGTGATCTAGCTGCTGTACCCGTTCTCTTTCGTTTCTTGGTAGTGTCAGAACCTCAACCGCGGAAGGGTCAACCACACGTCTAACAATCTTGAAAAGAGTACTTTTTCCACTACCTTGGATCCCATAAAGAACAACAATCACATGAGGAATTAGGGGGATAAAGTAGCTTATGACTGCGCAGAGGAAGAGTAGTCTAGTGGCTTCGTCTTTCTTGTCAATGTTCAGAAAATCAAGAAGACCCCATGCATCACCTTCAAGGTCAGGTGTAGGGAGAGCTTTTTGGTGACTAAAACGCTTAAAAAGAATCGGAGGATTATCAACAATTTCCCAGCCTTCACCTGTTACTCTAATTGCTCTCCAATTTTCGTCTGCCATGTCAATCCAGAAACCGTCCGGCGCCGGAGCCACACGATTGTATAGCGTGTGTTTTGGTCCTTCATAGAGCGCCTTGGCTTGCAGCACGTTCAAAGCTCCAGCTAGAGCGTCAGCACTTGGCGCTTTCTCTTCTCTCTCCCAGAGAAGGTTAGCAAGCCACACCTTGAAAGAGCGGCTTCTTACTGGAAAAATCACATTCACGTTTTTCTGTTTGATTCTTGCATAAGGCGTGTCATGCTGGTCATGGAAAAGCTCTGGACCCTGCTGTAGACATAAGAGAATAAGTGTGTCAGCTTGGCTTTTCCTGGTGTCTCCGTCGGAGTCGCTACCACGCCGTGGTTGAAATAGTTCGCATGCTGGATCAGAGGACAAGCAAGCGTTCAGATTATCTTTATGGCTTTTGTATTCGGCTCTAGGGCATACCCCTCTTTTCAAGTGAAACCGACAGTCACCGCAAACCTTGTCTTTTCCAACCATAAGTGAAAACCTCACTTTTTGCTTGGTTTCATACCAGCCGTTTTTTGATCGTCAAAAAGCCAACAGAAATATCCTTGTTTTGTCAGTTTGCCGTTATGCTGTTTCAGGTCCTCGATTAATAGCTCAAAGTCTCTATTGTTCTGGTTATCCTCTGGGATAGCCTTTAGGTAGTACCCCTTTGAACCCTCTGTTTGCCTTGTCACCACTTTCATAGCATCATACTGCAACTTTTTAGTGTCAAGAATTGGTTTTCCCAACACAATAAGCAGGTTTTCTAAGTCCTCTTTTTCCCCAAGAATGTGCTGTATTCGGTTAGACACAACTTGAGCTAAAGCGTCTCTTTCTTCTGGATTCATTTTGAAAGACGCTCCAGTTTTTCTTCAACGTCTCTTAGACCTTCAGTGATTTCCCGTAGTTTCGACTTTGAGACTGTGATAGTTTCCTTAGTCATGGCTGAGCTGCGACCTCCTTTTCACCCAAAAAATAAGACTCTTTGTCGTTTTCTGTGACTGAATCCTTCCTTCAATAACTAGATTTAACAGGATTGCTCTTGCGGTCCCCCATGCTAAATTGAAATGCTGAGCTACATAATCAATTGACGCTGGAATTGGTGTTTCTTTTAGTAGTTCAACGATTTGGTTTTCTAAGTCTTTGTTGTTGAAATGGTTCAACTTTCAAGTCTCCTTAAGTCACTCTTGAGAAAATGTTAAATATAAAATATCAGTATAGAAACTACACTGAATGTGTAGTAAAATGTCTAAGACAAAACGACCTAAAAAACTTCGACCGGGAGAACGGGAGATTTTAAAAGCATTAGCTGATTCACCGAAAAGCTACTCCGACATAGCAAAAACACTGAAATGGACTTACAAAAACGGGGAAGGCAAAACAAAAATCCAGAATCCAACCCTTCTTTCAGACTATCTTAAGCGGTTGCAGAAACTTGGTTTAGTTTCCCGTGACATTGATTCAAGAAGATATAGCGCCGAAAAAATCAGCATCGAAAAACTATTTTATAATGATGTTTCTAATTTTCTGAAAGAAGAGGTAGCTAGGGACCTTGAGCCAAAGACTCCTGAGGAAAGAACAGTAATCCCTTATAGTTTATGGTTCACCGTGACAGAACACAACTGTGCAGAAGATTTCAAAAACAAAATAAAGGAGCTGCTTAATCAACCAGAAACAATTAGCGCTCTAAATCAGTTTCTTCACAAAATGAACGCTCTATGGGAAAAAACCGTTCTCTTGCAACGTGGTGAAAAAGAACATAAAATAATAATCAGGTATAAACAGGAATTGCTTGAGGCGTACAAGCTAGTATGTAAAACTCCATCTCTCCAAGATTACGCCGATTTATTCTCTCTCACCGCAGAAGAGAAACTGAGAAGAGATTATCCTGGTATTAAAAATATTCCGAAAGAGTTTGTGATTATTGAGACTGAGAGACAAATTCAGATTTTAAAGAGTATTGATGACTGTTTTAATCAGCCTCAAGATTTAGCTGATTTAGAAAAGCGTTTGAACCATGCTGAAACCCAGGGGAAAATAAAAAAAGATTTCAGCGAAGAGGAAAAGGAGAAAATTGAGAAGATAGCCGAGTTTCTAGAGAACAAAAATAACAAAAAAATCTATGAAGGGTTCCTGAAAAGTTGGAATAATGATCCGAAAGTTTTGTTTGTTCTTCCGCTTCTTGGTTTCAGAGGTTATCGAGATAAGTTAAAAGAGTTATATCCTGAAAATTTTCACGAGATTGAAAACAGATATTTGAAGAAATGAAGAAAACGAGAGACATATTGGGAGCCTAATATGGTAAAGTTACAAGCGATCATTTAGTCCCAATTCCCTAAGAGAGATCTTGGTTTCATCGACTTTGTGCTTTGGTATTCCTTCATCTGGATTAACCTCTACTTTCACGTGAAGCTTTAGTGCTGGACCTATTGGAAATCGTGACAGAACTCTTGTATAGAAATTCATCCACTTTTGGGGAGGAACGGTTCCCTCCCAAACCAATGTTTCTACTTTAGGGATTTCTTCTACTATTATTTCCTTTATTTCTTTTGGCTTACCTGTTTCTCTTTCTTCAATTTTAGGTGCAAGTGGGGGAGCGCTTCCAGATTTGATTGGTTGAGCTACATTCTTTGGACATCAGTAAACCATCCTCTTTCTCGCAAAATAGTACCGCAAATAACCCTTAAACAATTTCCCTTCTAATTAAGATAATAAGAGCTTTTCATGCGCGCGCAGCGAAGTTACAGAATAAAAATATGATTCTTGGATCTTATGTAGTCTCAGTGGTTCGTTCCACTTATCTAGATTTTTTCAAATCATGCGATTTTATTTATTTTGTCCAAATTAATTATGGTTTAGAAAATGGTTTAGCCTTTCCATCTTAGATTGGTGTTTGGAGCAGAAACTACGTGCGAGCGAGGGGCAAAAGGTTATGCATGCATGCAACCGATAAAGAGGGTTTAACTATGTTATTGAGTTAGCATTTTTTCGGCTGTAGCGACAAGCCGTTTTGTTTTAACGACGCTATCTGGGTTTAGCGAGATAGAGTCAATGCCAGTCTCGACCAGAAATTTAGCAAAGTCAGGATAATCGCTGGGTGCTTGACCGCATATGCCTACTTTGAGGCCTGCCTTGTGGGCGGCATTAATAAGAGCGGATATCATCTTTTTGACTGCTGCATTGCGTTCATCAAACAGGTAGGCGAGCCCTGTTGAATCGCGATCCACACCCAAAACAAGCTGGGTGAGATCGTTAGAGCCAATGGAAAAACCGTCAAAACGTTCAGCAAACTCCTCTGCCAATATTACATTGGACGGTATCTCAACCATAACATACACTTGTAGTCCGTTTTCACCCCGCTTCAGCCCGTTTTCAGCTAACACATCCAAAACCTTGTCTGCTTCTTCAAGAGTTCGACAGAAGGGAATCATAATAAGGACGTTAGTTAATCCCATCTCCTTACGGACCCGTTTGATGGCACGACACTCGAGAGCGAAACCTTCACGATATCGGTCGCTATAGTACCGACAGGCGCCCCGGAAACCCAGCATGGGATTATCTTCCTTGGATTCGAATTGCTTCCCACCAATAAGATTGGCGTATTCATTCGTCTTGAAATCACTCATTCGCACAATGACTGGCTCAGGATACTGGGATGCGGCGATCTTAGCAATCCCCCTTGCCAAATGCTCGACAAAATACTCTGTCTTATCTTTATAGCCACGGGTCAATTCCAGAATTTGTTTGCGCGTTTTTTCGTCCTTTAAATCATCGAAACGAACCAGAGCCATAGGATGAATCTTGATAATGTTATTGATGATAAATTCCATTCTAGCAAGACCAATTCCCTCGCAAGGCAACTTCCACCACCGGAAGGCTATATCAGGGCTTCCCATATTCAACATTAAGCGGGTCCTGGTCACTGGAATGTCTTCAAGACTCACTTTCGATTCCTCAAATTCAAGGATGCCCTCATAAACATAGCCGGTTTCACCTTCAGCGCAAGAAATAGTTATCCCTTGATCGTCATTCAAAACTCTTGTAGCCTCTCCAGTTCCCACAATTGCTGGAATCCCCAACTCTCTGCTGACAATAGCTGCGTGGCAGGTGCGACCGCCATAATCTGTTACGATTCCCGCCGCCCTTTTCATGATTGGCACCCAGTCGGGGTCTGTCATTTCGGTAACCAGGATTGTACCGTCTATAAAAAGAGCGATGTCACTAGCTCTTTTGAGCCTGCAAACTTTCCCAGCGGCAATGGCATCGCCAATGCTAAGACCAGACAAAAGTATTCTTCCCTTCTTCCTTAGCTGATAGGTTTTCAACGAACCAGCTTTCTTTCGGCTTTGAACTGTTTCTGGGCGGGCTTGGACGATAAATAACTTGCCAGTCTCACCATCCTTGGCCCATTCGATGTCCATGGGTGTCTTGTAATGTTTTTCAATGGCGCAAGCCCAGCGTGCCAACTTTAAAGCTTCTTCATCCTCAAGAACAAAGGATTCGCGCTCAATTTTGGAAGTATTTACATTCTTGATGGTATTGTCTCCCCCTTTGGCGTATACCACTTTCCTTAATTTGTCACCCAAGGTTTTTTTGATGATAGGGGTTAGATTTTTTTTGTTCAGTAAGGGCTTAAAAACCATGTATTCGTCTGGTGTAACTATGCCTTGAACAACTATCTCGCCAAGTCCCCAAGCAGCATTTATGATGTGTTCAAATCCGTGTTCATCACGATAAACGATTGCTCGATCAGTGAAAAGCGAAGCGAAACATTTCCGGCATGCATTTAACAACTCTTCCTCACCTCTTACATTCAGGTAAGTATCCTGTTGACCGGCAAAACTCGCCTCAGGCAGATCTTCAGCTGTAGCACTGCTTCTCACCGCCACATCCACCCCATCACTAGCGTAACGCCGGCATAATTCCCGGTAGGATTTCCTTATCGCCTCAGCAAGCTCTTCCGGAAAACGACTAGCCAAAAAAAGATTACGTATGGATCTTCCCACCTTGAATTCCAGAGTCTTGTCTCCGTTTTTCAGGTTTCCTAGATGAAATTTGATCTTCTCCTTCATATCATTGACTTCCATAAATTTCCAAAAAGCCTCGGCCGTTATGGCGAATCCATCAGGAACACGAATACCTTCATCCTTAAGAGTACGAATCATTTCTCCCAAGGAAGCATTCTTTCCTCCAACCACGAGAACATCGTTTGAACCTATGTCCTCAAACCATCGGATGTATTCACTTCCTTTCACCATCGCTCTCCTTCTCCCGTTAATGTAAACCTTCATACAAAGACTTATCATTTATGCACCTATGCGTGCAGAGTAAAAATATTAAAGGTGGAGTTTGAGGCAGACATCTCCACTGTTAGAGAAAAACAGTTTAGAATACGACATTAATCAATGCGCGTGTTATCATAAGCAGTGTTCAAAGAGAGTCCTACTTGTATTTCCCTAATAAATAAGATATTTCAGAACTAAGATTCCTAAGTTGAGTCTCA
>SMTZ1_10004668_pt1 | contig 26209 bp, 26 predicted proteins | sample DeeMarSWOR136_30_FD_25667 | JGI IMG/M metagenome (IMG submission 25667)
AGAAGATTATAAAAAGACACAGGAGGCCTTGGATTCGGCGTTGGGGTTCATCCGCAGCAAGATTGCCCAGAGAATCAATCTAAGATTTGCTCCGGACATCTCTTTTCAGGCAGACCACTCCAGCGAGTACAGCGTCAGGATCCAGGAGGTGCTTGAGGAGATCAAACACCTCCCCGGAACGGAATCTCCTGGAGAAAAAAAGACTAAACCGAGAAAGAAGACGGAGGTCAGACGTGAGCGTAAAAAAGGTCATCGCCTGCATAAAAAGCCATAAGAACTTCCTGATAACCAGCCATACGAATCTGGAAGGGGATGCCTTGGGTTCAGAGCTTGCCTTTTACCGACTCCTTAAGAAATTAGGCAAGCGCGCCATGATCGTCAACCAGGATGGCCTGCCGTACGGGTATGATTTTTTACCCTCAAAGGTTATCCTGAAAAGGTTTAAAGAGATGGCCGCAAGCCGCAACATGAGATTCGATTGTTTTGTAGTCTTGGATTGTTCGGATCTTGGCCGCATAGGAGAAGTAGCCAATCTTTATGCGAAGCACCAAACTATCCTTAACATTGACCATCATGTCAGCAATCGAAGTTTTGGGGATGTCAACTGGGTTGAGCCGCACTATTCGTCTTGCTGTGAAATGATTTACCAGCTTTACAAAGAACTTCGGGTGGCCTTTGATAGAAAAACCGCGCTTTTTCTGTATATGGGGTTTCTCACTGATACCGGCTCGTTTCGTTATTCCAACACAACAGCCCGAGTCCACGAAGCAGTCGCCGAACTTTTACAGTTCCATCTGGATGTCTCCCAAATTTACAGCAGCGTTTATAAGAATATGACTTTTCAGGATATAAAATTGTTAGCGAACATATTGTCCAGGATCAAGGTGGGCGCAAAGGGCAGATTAGCCTGGGTACAGATGAAAAAGTCTCTGTTACAGAGGAAAGATGAGGCTTTTGACCTTTCCGAAGAGATCCTGTCCTTGATGCGCGCCATAAAGAATGTCGAGGTGTGCGTACTTTTCAAAGAAAACCTTAAGAGGAAGGATGAAATCAAGGTCAATCTCAGGTCACAGGGAAAGACGGATGTCAATAAGATTGCTGCTTATTTCGGAGGAGGGGGGCATAAGACAGCCAGCGGCGCCACCCTCCATGGCAGCCTCAACGGCGTTACACGAAAATTTTTGTCCAGGATAAAAAAGAGCCTCAAGTGAACCTTACATTTTATCATATATGTTGGCAGGATTTTGTGGGTCCTGCCTTGGACTGTTTCTCGCAGCACCGCTCGCATTTCCCCAGCGAGGAAATGCTCGCTCAGCGAAAATTTTCGCTCGTCCTCGCTTCCAGCTCGGACACCATGCCCGCTCAAATTTTCGTATGTGCTGCTCGAAATCAGTCCAAGTCACCCACAAAATTTGTTTCAAATCATATTTCGCTCGAAATCTCCAAGCAGGCTTAAGAAATGTCTTGGCGAGATTGCGAGCGAATGGAGCTTTTAGCAAGAGGAGCTTGAGCATTTTCGGACAATCCCGAGGTCAACGCGAAGCGTTGACAATCTCGGGACGGCGATGCTGTTTGAGTGCCGAGGTAGAGACCGAGGCGCGAGTTCAGCAGCCGCCGAAAATGCGAAAGATCTCTTGCGTCCCCGCCACAGGCGGGGAAAAGCGACCTGAGCGAGCAACTCGACAGGACATTTCTTAAGTGTCTTTGCTTAAGATACCCAAGACAGGACCCGCTAAAAATTGATCAACAATGAAAGTCATATACGGTATTAAGAATATTAAAAAGTTCCCGAAGCCGGTGGTGGCATTAGGGGTGTTTGATGGCGTGCATCGGGGCCACAGGAAGATTCTGGAGAGTGTTGTCCGCAAAGCCAGGCGTATCCAGGGAACAAGCATGGCGCTCACCTTTTGGCCGCATCCGCAAAAAGAGAAGAGTCTTTATTCCCTCCAGCATCGCCTAAGATTAATCAGCGAAACGGGAATGGATGTTTGTGTGGTTATAAGATTTAACCAGAGTTTGGCTCGGACTCTAGCGCATGACTTTATCAGGGATATCTTATACAAAAAATTGGCTGTTTCCTATATATTCGTAGGAAGTAACTTCAAGTTTGGCAAAAACGCCCAGGGCAACTGTCTTGCGCTTCGCAAGGCTTCCCAAAAGAATCATTTTAAGGTAAAAGTTTTTCCTGTGACGCGACTCCACGGTATTCCTGTAAGCAGCACCATGATCAGGACACTGATTAAAAAAGGGGATTTAGCGACTGCCCAGAGATTACTTTCTCGTCCGGTGACTATTTTAGGAACGGTGGTCAGAGGGATATCTTTCGGAAGGAAACTTGGCATCCCAACGGCCAACATAGATTTGCACCATGAAGTCATCCCTCCCAATGGGGTGTATGCGGTAAAACTCATTTGGCGCCATAAAAATTTTAAGGGAGTCTGTTATATCGGGCCAAAACCAGCCTTCTTGAGACAAAAGACCCAAGAGAACATCGAAGTGCATATCCAGAAATTTAATAAAAATATTTATGGCCAGACTCTAGAAATCCAGTTCATCCGCAAAATCCGAAACCCCAGAAAGTTTTTCTCACCAGCGGCCTTAGCCGCACAAATCAGGAAAGACATCTTGAAATCCTCAAGTACACTCTAGAGCCCCCACCTCTCCCATAAACACACACCACAATATATGCCTTCTTAAAGCCGCAATATCCACTACTACTTGTTTTTTATTAAGTTAGGTAAATTTTATGCTTGACAAAGCAACAAATTTTACTATACTGTGGAGACAAAGTGGTAATAAGTGGTTTAAAGTGGAAGGACACAACAAATGTTCTATGGGGAGTATTTTCATTCCATTGACCGTAAGGGCCGACTTATCTTACCGGCTAAGTTTCGCGAAGTCGCAAAGAGCCATTATATCGAGAAATTTTTTGTCACGCGCGGTCTGGATGTTTGTCTTTTTATGTTCTCGGAAGAGGAATGGAGGACTCAGGAGAGCAAGTTCAAGGCGATTCCCTTCACGAAGCAGCAGGCGCGTACATTCAACCGTTTGTATTTCAGCGGTGCGTCCGAAGTGGATTTTGACAATCAGGGAAGGATTCTGCTGCCGCAGTATTTAAAGGATTTTGCCCAGATCAAAAAAGAAGTGGTGATCGTAGGCGTTTCCAACAGAATCGAAATCTGGGCCAAGGATAAATGGGAAGAGTTCTATAAGAATACCCGTCAGTCCTTTGAAGAGATTGCCGAAAAACTGTTAGATGTTTAATTCCGAGATACAGGACTTGGAGTTTTTAGTGGATACCAGATATCATACACCTGTTATGCTCAGCGAAGTGCTGAATTATCTCAATTTAGGTCCGGGTAAGATTGTGGTTGATGCCACCATCGGCACAGGAGGCCATAGCGAAGCCATGTTGAAACGTATTCTTCCCGGAGGCAGGCTCATTGGTATTGACCGGGATCAGGAGTCATTGACGGTGGCCCGGGAGCGGCTCGCTGATTACAGTCAGTTTTGCGATTTCGTGCATGCGAATTTTATAGACATGGATAAGGTGTTAACTGATTTAAATATCAAGAAAGCAGATGCCATCCTTTTTGATCTGGGTGTATCGAGCTTTCAACTGGAGGATCCTAAGCGGGGTTTCAGTTTTCAGCACGAAGGGCCTTTGGATATGCGTATGGACAGGGATAGCTATATTTCCGCGTACGACCTATTAAACAATCTCAATGAAGAAGAGATCTCTACTTTGCTTTGGAATTTCGGTCAAGAAAGATGGCATAGTCGCATCGCCCGGCTTTTGATAAAGGAGAGAAGGCTTCATCCCATAGTCACGACCTCGCAGCTGAGCAATATCGTGGTCAGGTCGATTCCGCATCGTTACAGCCACAGGCATTTCCGTATTCATCCTGCCACCAGGACCTTCCAGGCTGTGCGCATTGCCGTAAATCGTGAACTGGAGACGCTTGAGTCGGCCATACAAAAGGCCATTACCGTATTAAGCAAAAAGGCAAGAATCGCCGTTATTTCTTTTCATTCTTTAGAGGATCGCGTGGTAAAACTAAGCTTTCGTCAGGCCTATGCCCAGGGTTTAATCCATATTAAGACACCCAAGCCTTTAACCGCAAACCGGCTTGAGGTTAATACCAACCCTTCCAGCCGGTCTTCAAAGTTACGGGTGGCGGAAAGAGTGTAAGATGAGAGTTTTTAAATTCTTAGCAACAGTTACCTTTATAACGTATTTTTCTCTTCTTTACGTATACCAGCAAACAGAGATTTTCCGCCTTGGTTATGCTGGTCAGAGGAGAAACGTCCAAGTAGAGGAATTGCTTGATAAAAATGCCCTCTTAAGATATAATATTTCCCGTCAGGCTTCTCTAGTTCAGATTGGGGATAGGATTTCTGAGCTTGCTGATTTTCAGATGCCGGATAGTTGTCGTTTGGTACGTTTGGCGCCTGCTTCAAGAGAAGGCGAAATCTTGGAACAAGGATTTGCCAGGCAAGAAACGTTATTATCAAGAATATTTGGGATAAAGAGGCAAGCCGAGGCAAACACCCTCAAACCCCGGTAACTCGTAGTTTCAAAACAGACAGACGCATCAGACTTAGCTCAAAAAAAGAGCCACAGACTAAAGACTTCAGTTGTCTTGTCCGGAATTACGAGTTATGATTTTTACAAGTGTCCATTTTTTAGAGTGCAGATAAACAACTATCGCCCAAGGTTCGAGGCGGTTTTTTTGTTATTTTTTGTCTTCCTCGTTTCCTGTCTATCGCGTCTCGTTTTTATTCAGTTCTTTCGTTCCAGCTATCTTGCAGACCTCGCTAAAAAGCAGCACAATCTCTATTTAGAGCTGGAGCCTGTGCGGGGGACCATCTATGATACTAATCTTAAGCCTCTGGCTATCAATCTGCCTGCTGAGTCTCTGTTCGCCTCTCCCAACGAAATCAAGGATACGGATAAGGAAAAGATTATAGAGAGGCTCGTACCTCTTTTAAATGCCGATGAGAATTTCCTGCGGGAGCGCTTGTTTCGGAAGAAATCATTCGTATGGCTGGCGAGGAAAATGACTCCACAACAGGCTGAAGCAGTACGAGCGCTTAAAATCAAAGGACTCGGGCTTATCAAAGAGAGCAAGCGCACCTATCCTAACAGCTATCTGGCCAGTCACGTCATTGGTTTTGCAGGGCTGGATAATACCGGCCTTGAGGGGATGGAGCTTGCCTTTGATAAATATCTTAAAGGCGAGGTTGGTTGGGCCCTATTTTTAAGGGATGCGCGCCAGAGAAAACTGGACATTTGGGAGGAGATGGTTCTGCCCAAAGACGGATACGATCTCATACTGACGATCGATGAAGTGTTGCAGTATATCGCGGAAAGAGAGCTGGATAAGGTCTTTCAGTCCTCCCATGCCAAAGGTGCCTGTATCGTCATGATGGACCCTCATACAGGAGCGATCCTGGCTTTGGCGAACCGGGTTCGGTATTCAAGATCGTGACACTCTGCGCGGCCCTGGAGGAAAAAAAGGTCAATGAAGAAGATCGATTTTTCTGCGAAAACGGTTCTTATAAAGTATTAAGCCATACCCTGCATGATCACAGGCCGCACGGATGGCTAACGTTTAGAGAAGTCATCCAGCAATCCAGCAATATCGGGACCACCAAGGTCGCTCAAATGCTGGGGCCTAAGGCGGTGTCCCGTTATGTTAAGCTTTTTGGTTTTGGGGAGAAGTTAGGCATAGATTTACCAGGAGAAATCAACGGCGTGGCTAAAGAGCCGCGCCAGTGGTCCAAGATCTCCATCGCCGCCATCCCTATTGGACAGGAGGTGGGTGTGACAGTCTTGCAATTAGCCAGCGCCATCTCCGTAATTGCTAACGGCGGCCAGCTCATGAAGCCTTATCTGGTGCAATCTATTCAAGATAAACGTCAGGAGACCATTAAGGAATTCTCACCCCTCATGATCCGCAAGGTCATCTCCTCAGAGGTGGCCGCAAGGGCCAAGAAGATACTGGCCGGGGTCGTGGAAAGCGGGACAGGTACTTTAGCCAAGATGGAGGGGATTACTGCAGCAGGCAAAACAGGGACTGGCCAGAAACTGGAGCCCAATGGTACTTATTCCCACAGCAAATTCATTGCCTCTTTCATTGGATTTGCGCCTGTAGAGGACCCCTTGATCACCGTCGTTGTCGTGGTGGATGAACCACGTCCCTATTATTTCGGCGGGGTAGTGGCTGCGCCTGTCTTCAAAAATGTGGCCAGTGACAGCATAAAATATCTTAAGACCAACCAGATTCCCAGCCGGATGGTACGCCTCAATGAAGATTAGACACCTGTTACAGTCTGTGGTTGACCTCAAAGAGTATCCTGGTCTGAATGATTTTGAAGTCAAGGGCCTCAGCTGCCATTCCAAGCTTACGAAAAAAAACTATTGTTTCGTAGCCATCAAAGGCAGCCGGGAAGACGGCAGGGCTTATATCGAGGAAGCTATCTCAAGAGGTGCAAAGGCTGTAATTCTAGAGGGCAAGCGCACCGGAAAACTTAGAAGATTTCATCATGTATTCTTCATAAAGGTTAGAGATGCGCGTCGGGCCTTGGCAGAGTTGTCTGCTAAGGTTTATGGCTACCCCTCTTCAAAAATAAAAGTCATCGGGGTTACTGGAACGAATGGAAAAACCACGGTGACCTATCTTCTGGAAGCGATTCTGAAAGAATTTTCGGCTCGACCCTGCGTCATCGGCACCATCAATTATCGCTTCCGGGATAAGATTCTTCCATCCAAAAATACGACTCCCGGTCCTTTGGAGACCCAATCGATGCTGGACAGAATGCTAAAACGAGGAGCTGATTATTGCATCATAGAGGTTTCTTCGCATGCTTTGCATCAGCAAAGGGTCAGGGGTATCCATTTTCACTCAGCCATTTTCACCAATCTTACCCAGGACCATTTGGATTACCATAAAACCCTAAAAAGTTATTTTGAGAGCAAGGCCAGGCTTTTCAAGGACTTAAACCCTCAGGCTTTTGCGGTCATCAATAACGATGATCGATTCGGCGTGAGATTAAAGAAGATGACCGCCGGTCGCATCATCACCTATGGATTGAATTCTAAGTCCGATATCATGGCCAGGAATATCAAACTCAGTTGCCAGCATTCGACGTTTGAGATTCTGGCAGGACAAAAAAAGATGAGCCTTTCCACCTTCCTTATCGGCAGGCATAATATTTACAATATATTGGCCTGCGTTGCCTGGGCTGTCGCAGAGGGGATACCTCTGTCGGTAGTCAGAAGGGCAATAAACGGTTTTCGTCTTGTCCCGGGAAGATTGGAGAGGATCAGGGTAGATGTGCCTTACTCTATTTTTGTTGATTATGCGCACACAGAGGATGCCCTGAAGAATATCCTGATGTCCTTAAGGCCCCTGTGCCGTAAAAGGATCGTTCTGGTTTTCGGTTGCGGCGGAGACCGCGATAAGACAAAAAGGCCCAAGATGGGGAAAGTGGCTACTGAGCTTTCCGATTATGTCATTATAACCAGTGACAACCCGCGCTGGGAAGACCCAGAAGATATTATCCAGGATATAAAGAGAGGCATAAAAAAGTCAAATTTCTCTGTTGTACCCGAACGGCCGGAGGCCATAAAAAGAGCCTTAAAGATGGCCGAGCGCCAGGATATCGTATTGATCGCAGGCAAGGGCCATGAGAAATATCAGATTATCAAAGATAAAACCATACCTTTTGACGATAAGGAATTTGTAAAAGCATGTTTACGGTCCAGGATTTATTAAAAGCGACTGAAGGCCGGCTGGTCAAGGGAAGGCCTCAGACGTCCGCAAGAAGCCTCTGTTTAGACTCTAGGGTTCTAAGACCCCGTGAGGCATTTCTGGCGATCAAGGGCAAAAATTACGACGGGCATTGTTTTATAAAGGAAGCAATCAAAAAAGGCGCAAACGTAATCATCGCTCACAAGCCTTTTGTTAAAATAAAGCCTGATGAGAAGACAGCGTTTATAGAAGTCAAGGATACGGTTAAGGCCTTGGGAGATATCGCGGCCTTCCACCGACAAAGATTTCATATCCCCGTCATAGCCGTTACCGGAAGCAACGGTAAGACAACGACGAAAGAGATGATTTTCTGGGTGTTGTCCCGAAAGTTTAAAGTGCTTAGAACATCGGGCACAAAGAATAATCAGATCGGGCTGCCTCTGACGCTCCTGGGTTTGAATGCCACCTATGATTGTGCCGTTTTGGAGATCGGCTCCAATCATTTTGGTGAAATCGAATATCTTGCGCGTATTTGCCAACCCAATATAGGGGTCATCACCAACATCGGGCCGAGTCACCTGGAGTACTTCGGAGATTTAAAAGGCGTATTTAAGGAGAAGCTTACTTTAATCAAATGGCTCAAGGAGCCAGGCTTAGTCCTCCTTAATGCCGATGATCCTTTCTTAAAAAAAGTCTTGAATAAAGCACCTAGAGGGATAAAGACCTTAGGGTTTGGTATCGGGAACCGAAGCGATTTTCTGGCAAAAGAGATCCGTGTCCCTGGCCAGGGTCTTGGTTTCTTGTTGAACAAAAAATATAGATTTACATTAAGGATAACAGGGTATTATAATATTTACAATGCGCTGGCTGCAGTTGCCTGCGGTCGGATTTTTGGTATGGGCGTTGGAGAGATGGCATCACGACTGGCTACTTTCGAGCCACTTTCAAACAGACTCCAGTGGTTGACATTGAACAATATCACGTTCATCAATGATACCTACAATTCAAATCCATTGTCTTTAAGACAGGCCATGGATGTTTTAAGGGATTCTCGTGTAAAAGGAAGAAAGATTTTTGTTATGGGGGATATGCTGGAGTTAGGTCCAAGGGCGCTTGAGATTCATCGTCAGGCAGGTCTTGAGGCTGCACGGATATGTGACGTCTTTATAGGAGTCGGTTCCTTGTCGAAGTGGGCAGCCCTTGCTGCCCGCAAGCGGGGCCTTGAGCCCCAAGATGTGTTCCTGTGCGAAAACAATCTCCAGGCGCGCGACATTTTGTATAAAAGAGTTAAGCCCGGGCCTGAAGATATTGTCCTGATCAAAGGCTCCCGGGCCATGATGCTGGAAAAGATTCTGGAAATGCGCTCCAACCGTTAGTTAAAAAACATGCTCTATTATTTTCTTTATCCTCTGCACGAACTTTTTTCATTTTTTAATATTTTTCGATACATTACCTTTCGTGCAGCTATGGCCACCATCACGGCTTTTGTTTTCAGCCTGATCTTCGGGCCGGTACTGATAAGGCAGCTTAAGAGATTCAAGGTCGGCGAGCATATCAGAAAAGAGGACAGCGCGAAATTACACGAATTGCATCGGAACAAAAAGTACGTTTTGATCGCCATGGCAAGCACCCTTTGGTTAGGTATCACTGGGTTCATGGACGATTACCTCAAACAGACGAGAAAGAAGCCTAAGGGGTTGACAGCCACCACCAAATTAACTAGCCAGATTGTCCTAGGGTTGATATTGGGTCTTATTCTATTTCTGGACCCCCAGCACAGTATCCGTTTAGAATTGCCCTTTCTGAAAGACATTTCTTTAAACCTGGACGGATTGTATGTCCTTTTTGTGATTCTGGTGATTGCCGGTTCTTCAAATGCGGTGAACCTTACCGACGGACTTGATGGATTGGCTATCGGGATCGTAGTGATGGTGGCTTTTACCTTTTGTGTCCTAAGTTACGTGACAGGAAACGTAAAATTCAGCAACTACCTTTTGATTCCGTACTTAAGCGGCGCTGGAGAACTTACCGTGTTTTGTGCAAGTATTTTGGGAGCAGGACTGGGGTTCTTATGGTTCAACTGTCATCCGGCCTCCATCTTTATGGGAGACGTTGGTTCCTTGGCTTTAGGCGGAGCGTTAGGAACGGTGGCTTTACTTATAAAGAAGGAAATGCTTCTGGTTATCGTGGGAGGTATTTTCGTATTAGAGGCCCTATCTGTTATTTTGCAGGTAGGTTCTTTTCGCATCTTTAAAAAACGTATTTTTAGGATTGCACCCCTACACCATCATTTCCAATTCCTCAATTGGCCAGAGAACCAGGTGATTGTAAGGTTTTGGATTATCGCTGGCCTGTTGGCACTCCTGACGCTGGTCACGTTGAAGATAAGATAATGATTTCCTGTTTTGATTTTTTTCATGAAGAACACTGAATATTATGAGAATAAAAAAGTGCTGGTGGTGGGGCTGGCCCGTTCAGGACTAGCCTGTGCCAATCTGCTTTATATTTTAGGAGCGGATGTCAGTGTCACTGATCATCAGGATAATGAAAAAACGCGTAGCTATAAGTGGGAATTAAAATCAGACGCCATCAAAGTAGAGCTAGGCAGGCACTCTCCGGAGTTTGTAAAGAATAAAGATTTACTGATTATTTCCCCTGGAGTCCCCTCAGATGCCTCGCCCATTGTTTGGGCTAAGCAGGCAAACACCCCTGTCATAAGCGAAATTGAGTTTGCTTGGAGTTTATGTACGGGCACTGTCATAGCCATTACAGGCTCAAACGGCAAGACAACCGTTACCACGCTGATCGGAGACATCCTGAAATCAAACGCAAGGAGTGCGTTTATCTGTGGTAATATCGGTAATCCCTTTTCTCAGGAAGTACCGAGAGTCAAAGAGAGTGATTACGTGTGTTTGGAAGTAAGTTCTTTTCAACTGGAGAATATCGATAAGTTTAAACCCAAGATTTCCGTTATTTTGAATTTCACCCGTAATCATTTAGACCGCTATAGAAACATGGATGATTACCTCATGGCAAAAAAAAGGATTTTTGAGAATCAGGATAAGTCCGACTATGTTGTTTTGAATCAGGATGACCCTGTTGTAAGAGATTTAGCGAAGGAGGCACTGCCGCGTCCTGTCTTTTTTTCACAAACAAAAGAGTTGAATCCGAATCAGGCTGCTGTGATGGCGGTGGGGTCTATCTTAGGTATCGAGAAAGACCTGATTTTAAGAACCTTTAAGGATTTCAAAGGCCTTGAGCACCGCCTGGAACAGGTAGCTGAAATCAATCAGGTAAGATTCATCAATGATTCCAAGGCAACCACAGCAGATTCCGCCCTTTGGGCCTTAAAGAGCACTCAGGCGCCTATCATTTTGATTGCCGGCGGTAAGGATAAAGGAATTGACTACGGGGTTATCCTGGATGAGGCACGTCAAAAGGTGAAAAAGGTTATCTTGATCGGCGAGGCAAAGGAAAGGATTGCTTACGCCCTTAAGAGCGCCCTTTCTATTGAAGAGGCTGGCAGTTTAGAAGAAGCAGTTCTTAAGGCTTATCGCAAGGCCTCACCCGGAGATTCCATATTGTTATCCCCTATGTGCTCAAGTTTTGATATGTTTTCCAGTTACGAAGAGAGGGGAAGCGTCTTTAAAGAAACGGTTTATAGTCTGGTAAATGAGAAGGGTTGATATGGTCCGTAGCATCCGAATAAATCTTTTTACCGTCACCGTGATTCTCATTTGCATAGGTATTGTCATGATTTACAGTGCCTCCAGTATATATGCCTTGGAAAGATATAAGGATAGCTTTTTCTTTTTAAAAAGGCACTTAAGCTTTCTCCTGATGGGTGTACTCCTGACGTTTTTTGTGATGAGTATGGACTACCGGAAACTCAAAGATTATGCCAAACCGCTCCTGCTCATTTCATTATTATTACTGGTGCTCGTTTTAATACCGGGGGTGGGGAGGGAGGTTTCAGGAGCCCGCAGATGGTTCCGTTACAAATTTATCAGTTTTCAGCCTTCGGAATTGGCCTCTCTTAGCATGATCATCTATATGGCTGACTTCATCAGCCGTAAAGGCCATGAGATTAAAGATTTCCTCAAAGGTTTTCTTCCTGCGCTGAGCGTCTTAGGTTTTATGGCTCTGCTCATCCTTATGCAGCCAGACCTGGGCACCACCCTAGCCATCGTGGCCGTGGGCCTCATCATGCTTTTTATAGCCGGAGCACGCGCGTCTCATCTTCTGTCCATATTGATAGCAAGTTTTCCTTTGCTGTATCTATTGATATTCAGCGTGCCCTACAGAAGGATGCGTATCCTCGCTTTTTTAAATCCCTGGATGGACCCTAAGGGAAGCGGTTTCCAAATCATACAATCCCAGATTGCCCTGGGTTCCGGCGGGTTATTCGGCTTGGGATTAGGCCATTCCAGGCAGAAGCTGTTTTATCTGCCAGCGGCCCATACTGATTTTATTTTTTCTATTATAGGCGAAGAACTGGGGCTTTTAGGTACGCTGGGTGTTATCCTTCTGTTCATGATATTCATCCAGCAGACCTTAAAGATTATCAAAAACGCTAATGACAGATTTGGTACTTTTCTAGCCATGGGTCTGGTTTTGATGATTGCGCTGAAAGCCTCCATCAATATAGGGGTCTCCTGCGGACTGCTTCCCACCAAAGGGCTGCCGGGCGGTTCCTCTCTCATTTTTGATATGATCAGTGTAGGACTGCTTGTCAATATCGGCCGCAGCGGAGAATATCCATGAATCCCGCCCTAGCTGATAAACAACCATTAGCAGACAGGAAGAGGGGCAGAATGAAGATCCTGGTTGTGACAGGCGCAAGCGGTGGTCATATATTCCCGGCTATCGGCTTTTTAGAGGCCTTGAGAGATACTTATCAAGACATCGAAACACTTTTAGTTGTTCCGAAAAGATCCCTGAAGTTTAATATCCTCTCGGCTGGTTTCAGGGTCGCAATTATATCGACGAGCACTATCCGTTTGAGCATAACTCTAAAAGACATCATCGCACTTTTTCATTTCATCCAAGGGGCTGTGGAAAGCCTAAGGATCTTTCTTGCGTTTAAACCGGATGCGGTCGTCGGATTCGGAGGCTCAGACAGTATCCCCCTTCTGCTGCTGGCTTGGATGGCGAGGGTCAAAGCCGTGATTCATGAACAGAACTGCCTGCCTGGACGCGCCAACAGATTTTTAGTCTGGTTTTGCGACAGGATGGCTATTTCATTTGTTGAAACCAGAGAGTTTCTAAAGGGTCATAAAGACAAGATCGTGGTAACGGGAAACCCCATTCGCAGAAGCTTAAAAAGAATAGAAAGAGATGAGGCCTTGGATTTTTTCGGACTGGAGGGTGATAAATTTACCGTGCTGGTTATGGGAGGTAGCCACGGAAGCCACAGGATTAATATCTGTTTTCTCGAAGCTGTATCGGGCCTCAAGAATGGTCTTGCTCTTCAGGTTATCCATATAGCAGGCGATGAGGATTATCCTTTGTTAGAGAGCGAATATGGTAAATTGAATCTGCCTGTAAAATTATTTCGATTCTTAAAAGAGGTGCAATACGCCTATAGCCTGGCAGATCTGGCTATTTGCAGGGCCGGTGGTACTGCTATTGCGGAACTCTTGCATTTTAAAATCCCCGCTGTGATTATTCCTTACCCTTTTGCCTATAGACACCAATCGTACAATGCCAGGGTGTTTCAGGAGAAGGGTTGCGCCTTGCTTGTCCAAGAGGAAGAACTCGAGGCGCAAGATTTAAGAAGGATGTTGCGGGAATACTTGAGCGCTCCTGAAAAATTAGAGAAGATGCGGCAAGTCTATCAAAATATTCCTGAATACCGGTCCTCAGATTTACTAGCAGAACTTGTCGTGTCCTTAATTTAGATGAGGATTATTTGCCTTTTTTTGACCATCTTGTTATTTTCACCTTGCGCCTTTGCCGATACAAAAGACTGGAAGGTCGCCAAGAGCACGCATTTTTTCGTGTTTTATCAGAACGCTTCAGCCGATTTTATAGACAGGGTCATAGAAAGGGCTGAAGATGATTATAACCGTATTGCTGATGCATTGGGGTTCATCCGTTTTAATTTCTGGCTTTGGGATAATCGTGCCCGCATTTATATTTACGACGACAAAGCAGGATATCAGAAGGCGACCCTTCAACCGGGCTGGTCTTCTGGAAGCGCTGTGATAAAAAAGAAAGAGAAGACCATCTATAGCTTTATCAACGAAAAAGGTTTTTTTGAAAGTGTGCTGCCGCATGAGATGGGGCATATTATCTTTAAAGAGTTTGTGGGCCTTGTGAATCCTGCCATCCCCCTTTGGCTTGATGAAGGTGTGGCCTGTTATCAGGAGAGGTCACGCCGGGAATCGTCCGCCAGGGTCTTGCGCCAGGCCATAAAAGAAAATAAATTCATGGGGCTGGATGAGCTTTTTAACTTCAATTCTTACCGCTTGCAATACAACTTAACGGATTCTTCGACCGTTGCAATTTTTTATGCCGAGTCCGTAAGCCTGGTGGATTTTCTGATTAAGGAATTCGGTAAAGACCGATTTGTTCTTTTTTGTCAGCATTTAAGGGATAAAAAAAATTTTGTGCGCGCCATGGCCTCAGTTTATCCGTTTGGCTCAATCCAAGAATTGGATGCGGCCTGGCAGAATTCTTTAAGAGATGAATAAGCACTACCATTTGATCGGTATCGGCGGTATTGGCATGAGCGGGATTGCACAACTCCTTTTGCGTAAGGGCTTTGATGTTAGCGGTTCTGATTTAAAGGCAAGCCGGCTGACCGAAGAACTGGAGAAATCAGGAGCCAGGATTTTTATCGGACACGACCCGGATAATATCCGGCAAGCTGAAATGGTTGTTTATTCATCGGCCATTAAAGAAGAAAATCCTGAGATGCGGGAAGCCAGGCGCCTGGGTCTACCTGTATTGAAGCGGGCAGAGGCTCTTCGACAGTTGATGGAGGATAAAACGGTCATTACCATTACGGGTAGCCACGGGAAAACCACGACTGCATCTTTGGTAGCCACTCTTTTGCTGGAAGCAGGCCTCCAGCCCTGCGTTGCCGTGGGAGGGATCTTGAAAAATATCGATGCCAATTCGTATCTGGGTGAGGGGGATTTTTTTGTGGCAGAGGCAGACGAATCCGACGGTTCCTTTCTCCAATATCAACCCACCTATTCCATCATTACCAACATCGACAAAGAGCACCTGGACTATTATAAAGATTTTAACAGGGAGCTGGAGGTTTTTAAGACGTATCTGTTCCAAACACGCAAAGAGGGGTGCGTTTTTTGCTGTGATGACGACGAGAATCTCAAAAATCTGCTTAAGGAATATAAGGGGAAATCCGTTTTATTCGGCCTGCACTCCAACGCCCATATTTATCCGAAGAATATCAGACTTAAAGGCCTTCAGTCTGAATTTGATTGTTTTTCAGGTGACAAGTTTCTCGACACGTTTAAACTGGCTTTAGGGGGCACCCACAATATCTCCAATGCACTCTCTGTCATCGCCTTAGGGATAGAGCTAAAAATTGAGTTAAAAGTTATCAGGAGCGCCCTTAAAAACTTTAAAGGGGCCTCGCGGCGGCTTGAGACTAAATTTGAGGATTCCGATTACCTGTTGATCGATGACTACGCCCACCATCCAACGGAAATCCGGGCGACCTTGGAGGCAATCCAGGGTCTTGGGCGTTCAAGGATCATTGTCATTTTTCAGCCGCACCGTTATTCAAGGACTCAGCTTCTGTTGGATGAATTCGCAAAGTGTTTCGATTTGGCGGATACGGTCATTCTAACAGATATTTATCCGGCCAGCGAACCTCCTATCCCCGGGATCAGTAGCCAGTGTATTTTAGATAAAATAAAAAAGCGCCTGCCGCAAAAGCAAGTCTTTTTATGGTCTAAAGAGCAGATTGAACAGGAGATTTTAAAACTGCTTCGGCCGAATGACCTGGTGATGACTCTGGGCGCAGGGGATATTGCAAGGGTAAGTGATTCCTTATCAGAAAGACTGCAAGCGATCAAAGAAAAGAGCGGGCTATGATCAAAAAGTTGGTGCTGGATCGCATCAAAGGAAAGATCCGAAAGAAAGAGCCGCTATCCAGGCACACCACGTTTCGTATCGGCGGGCCGGCAAAATTTTTTGTAGAGCCCAGGGATTTAAGCGACTTAAAGACTCTGATCAACTGGGTGAGGGTTCAAAAAATTCCGCTTCTCGTGATTGGAGCGGGTAGTAACATCCTTGCCAGCGATAGAGGAATTGAGACTTGTGTGGTCAGGTTGAGCACACCCTTTTTTAAAAAAATATCCTTTTCTCCCGATGGGCTGGTCGTGGGAAGCGGTTTGTCTCTTGCTAAACTTATAGGGTTTGCAAGGAGTCGCTCTTTGTCAGGGCTCGAATTTCTCGTCGGTATTCCAGGGACCGTGGGAGGAGCTTTGGTCATGAATGCAGGAGCGTGGGGTGAAAATCTAGGTAATTTAGTGGAAAAAGTCAAAGTCATGGATTATAATGGTAAGATAAAAGTGTTAGGCAAAAAGAAAATCAAATTTGCCTATCGAAAGTCCAACTTAGCCTCGTATATCATTTTAAGCGTCCATCTGAAACTTCCTAAAAAAAACAGGGAGGAAGTCAGCGGTCGTATAAAGAAATATCGCCTGTTACGTCGTAAGACTCAAGACCAGGGCTCTGCCAATGCTGGGTGTATATTTCGTAATCCTGTAGGGTTTACGGCTGGCCATCTGATCGAGGGGTGTGGTTTAAAGGGAAAGAGGATGGGTGATGCCGCGGTATCCAAGCGGCATGCGAATTTCATATTGAACCAGAACTCGGCGAGCTGCCAGGATGTCCTGAATTTAATGGAACTGATTCAGAAAAAGGTAAGGGCAAGATTCCATATTAATTTAGAGCCAGAAATAAAAATATGGCGATAGAGTCGTTTGGCACCATAGGCGTTTTGATGGGAGGGCCATCTTCCGAGAGGGAGATTTCCCTAAAGTCAGGCAAAGCTGTTCTTGAAGCACTTAAGTCTATCGGGTTGGATGTTGTGGCTGTGGATATTACCACGGATTCCTGCGCAGATAACGAAAGACTAATAAGGTCGAAAAAAATAGATTGTGCCTTCATTGCCCTGCATGGCCGTTTTGGAGAAGACGGTCAGATCCAGGAACTTTTGGAGAAGATGAAGATTCCCTATACCGGCTCAGGTGTACGGGCAAGCCAGTTAGCCATGGATAAAACAGTTTCCCGATCGATATTCGAATCTCATGGATTACGGGTGCCCAAGTATCAAATATTGGAGAAAGTTTCCTATAATGGCAAATCAAAGCTCGACCTCCTTATGAGCTTGCCTTTGGTCATAAAACCGGCAAGCCAAGGGTCTAGTATAGGCCTATCCATAGTCTGCGATGAAGCCAAGCTCAAAGAAGCCGTTGATCTGGCACTTACTTTTGATGATAGAATCATCATAGAAGAGCACATCAAGGGCAGGGAGTTGACAGTGGGTATCCTTAATCACCGAAGCCTCCCCATTATCGAGATCATCCCGAAAAATCCCTTTTTTGATTTCGAGGCCAAATATCAGCTCGGTATGACAGAATATGTGGTGCCAGCCCCTCTGGAAGAAGGCATTGCTGCAAAGATAAGTCAAGCCGCATTATCCGCCCACAAGCTCCTGGGTTGCAAGGGCTTTTCCAGGGTAGATATGATTTTAAGCGAATCGAACGAGGCCGTTATTTTGGAGGTCAATTCGATCCCTGGCTTGACTTCCACGAGTCTTTTGCCCAAGGCTGCCAAGGCCATCGGCATCGAATTCAGTGCCTTATGTCTTGAGTTGATAAAAATCGCTTATGAAAAAGAATAAGCTGAAACTTCCTTTGAAAAAGATGCGTCTTCCAGTCATCCTTCTTGTGGCTTTGACCTTGATGGGGTTTGCCGTTTGGAGATTTTTGCGAACCTTGGACCAATTTAAGATCACAGAAATACGGACCGGTAATGATAGTCAGTTAGATTTCTCCTATTTGAAAGGCAGGAACATACTGGAGTTGGATTTAAAAAGAGAGTCCGCAAAGATTTTGCAGTATTTTCCTGAATGTAAAAGAGTCAGGATGGTCAGGATTTTGCCCAATAGGATCTACATCGACCTCATCCAGAGAAAAGCAGTCGCACTGGTAAAATTATATAAGTATTTTGGCCTGGATGAGGATCTGGTGTTTTTTGAGGTACCTGTGGGAGAGGACGCCATAAGCTCGGGTCTACCCGTTATCACCGGGCTGGACACCAAGATCTTTGGGCCTAAAATCGGAAGAAAATACGATATCAAAGAGCTGGAAATAGCCTTAAGCATCATACAGGAAGCCAGAAAAAACCGCTTCCTTCGGGATTGCAAAATCAGAAAAATAGACGTTCCCCAGATGACCCACATCTCGATTTTTATTATTCCAGGGCCTTCCTACTCTGAATACATGGACAGCACCCTGCGAAACGAAGGATTGGAAGTTAAATTGAGTTCAGGCAGAGTCAGAAACAAGATCGCCATGTTAGCCAACCTGATGGCCGCCGCAAAAAAAGAATGGAATAAAATAAAATATATTGATTTGAGATTCAGGGAACCTGTCATAAAACTGAAAGATGCTCAATAGTTATATTTGTGCCTTGGATATCGGTTCGAGCAAGTGTGCGGCAAGTGTAGCCGTGTTTAACAGAAGACGAATCACGGACATCTTCTCGGAAAGCATCCCTTCGAAAGGCATAAAAAATGGAGCCATCGTCGATTCCACAAGCCTGATTGATACCGTTGGCACACTCCTTAAGGGTTTACGGCGGCGCTCTGGTATCAAAATAAAATTCATCAACGTCAATATTTCTGGACAGGATATCCTTACCAAACACAGCCGCGCGATTGTGCCGCTTGCCGAGAGGGGCAATAAGGTCATCACCGCCTCGGACGTCCAGTGCGCCAATGAGCAGGCGCGCATTTTAGGCTCAAGCCTGGACGAAGAAATCATCCATACGGTTCCCAGCGCCTATGCCATTGATTCCAAGACTAATATCATCAATCCTGTCGGCCTCTATAGCCATAAGCTGGAGGTTGATTTGTATTTGATCTGTGCCCGCGTTTCCTCGATCCAGAGCCTTTCACGAGCCATCCATCAAGCGGGATACGAGATTAAGAACTTAATTTTTTCAGGGGTGGCGACCAGCGAGATCGTTCTCTATAAAGAGCCGAAAGAGGGAAACGTTGTCTTTTGTGATATAGGAAGCGATACGACCGAGCTCCTGCTTTTTAGCTCAGGGTTGCTGAAGGATGTCCAGATCCTGGCCTTTGGGGGGCATGATCTGACGGTCAGGCTCCAGGAGGCGCTGAAGATTCCCTTTGAGCTGGCAGAAGAAATCAAGCGTTCCCACGGCATCGTTGCCGAGTCCAAAGAGATTGGCGAGGATAAAGAGATCCTGGTTAAAAAAAGCGACCTCTATAAACCCATCAAACAACGTCTGGTGTCAGAGATTATTACATCAGCGGCAACGACCATCTGTTCTTACATCAAAGAGGCCCTGGAGAACAAGATTCCCTATTACGAGGTGAGCTCTTTTTTGGTATCCGGCAGGACATTGCTCTTGGAAGGTTTTATAGAGACGCTGGAGACCACCTTATCTATCCCCGTTAAACTGGGTTCCATTTCTCATCCCCTGATTCTGCCTTTTGTTAAGGAGGATGAAAACCTTTCCGGAATGAAGTACCTGACTTACCTGACATCTTTAGGCATGATTTGCGAAGCGCTGGAAGAGAAACCTTTAGGATTCCTACCGATGGCAGCTCATCCTGCCAGAAATATTATCTCCCAGGTCCTTCATAGAGTTAGAGAAGTCTATCAGGAATATTTTTAGCTTTATACCCCATCCATTCAGCATCAACCTTAGCTTACTTTTGGTTGACCTGGTTATTTTATCGTGTATAATAAATAGGTTAAACATGGCTATCCAGGAAAATCTTCTTAAAGTCAGGCAGCGTATCGCCTTAACATGTTCTAAGGTCGGACGTTACCCGGACTCTTTAACGCTTGTTGCGGTAGGCAAGGGCAGGTCGGTTGATGATATAAAGGAGGCGCTGGCTTTAGGTATTACCGATATAGGAGAGAGCAGGGTCCAGGAAGCCCTAGACAAGTTTAACGAGATAATGAGTCAAGGAAACAAAGAACAACTAACTAAATGGCATCTGGTTGGACACCTGCAGACCAACAAGGTGAGGGAGGCGGTAAAGATTTTTGATCTGATTCAATCCGTGGATAGTTGGCATCTGGCGCAGGAAATCGATAAACAGGCAGCCAGGATAGAAAAGATTCAGGATATCCTGATAGAAGTCAAGACCTCTCCTGAAGCGACGAAGTTCGGCCTGGCTCCACTTGAAGCACCCGGAGCCGTTAAAGAAATAAAAAAACTAAAAAACTTAAGAGTGAAGGGTCTTATGACCATTGCGCCATTCGTGGATGACCCTGAAAAAGCACGCCCCTATTTTAGAAAACTCAGGGAGATTATGGATGAGATGATTAAAGCTGGGATTTGGGATTTTGGATTTGGAATTTTATCCATGGGTATGTCCGATGACTTTGAGGTGGCTATTGAAGAAGGTGCGAATATGGTCAGGATTGGGCGGGCCATATTCAATAGTGCATAGTAAAATCAAAACCAAAATCAGAAGCAAAACCAAAGGCAGATGAAGAGAGTAGGAATCATTGGATGTGGCAATATGGGCGCGGCCATGGCCGAGAGGATAAAGTCAAAATACCCAGTTACGGTATTTGATAAAGATGAAGTTAAAACAATGCTTTTATCCGGAGTAAACGTCGCCGCAGACAATGTTGATTTGGTAAAAAAAGTCGATACGCTGATCTTGGCAGTGAAACCACAGGATTTTGATGCTGTTTTGGAAGAGATTAAAGATTTTTCTAAAGAGAAAATGATTATTTCTATCGCGGCTGGAATAACCACGGAACATATTGAAAAGATTATAGGAGAAAGCAAAGTTGTGAGGGTTATGCCTAATATCTGCGCGAAGATTGGAGAGGCACAGACAATCCTGTGCAAAGGTAGATTCACCGAAAAGAAAGACCTGAATTTCGCTAAGAGATTATTTGATTGCCTGGGTAAGACCTGGCTTATGGAAGAAGAAATGATGGATGCCGCAACGGCTATTTCAGGCAGCGGCCCAGCGTACATTTATTATGATATGGAAATCCATAAATATGACTCCAGAAACTTTCCTGATATGGTCAAGGAGGATTATACAGAACGCTTAACAGAGGCCGCTCGGAATGTCGGTTTTGATCCCAAAAGCGCTTTAGAACTTGCACAAAGCACCACTTCATCAAGTTTAAAATTATTTTCTTTTTTAGGAATGCCTCCGGCTGAGTTGAGAAAACAAGTTACCTCCCCAGGCGGAACCACAGAGGCAGCGATAAAAATTTTAATGCAGGGGGGATCTTGGGCAGAAGCGGCCCTTGCCGCAAAGATGCGCGCAGAAGAATTATCCAAAAAGGAGTGAACCAATGGGTCGTATCGGTATTATCGGCGGAAGCGGGCTATACCATATGGAAGGCATCCAGGATGTCAAGGAAGTTTCCGTAACTACGCCTTTCGGTGATCCTTCAGATAAATTGATCACCGGAAAACTGGAAGGCAAAGACGTCGTGTTCCTGTCGCGCCATGGGAGAGGTCATCGCACATCTCCGTCTCAGATTAACTACAGGGCCAATATTTTCGCGATGAAGAAACTGGGCGTTGAAAGGATCATTTCCGTTACAGCCTGCGGTAGCCTTAAAGAAGAATTAAAGCCGCTTGATTTTGTGGTGGTAGATCAGTTCGTGGACCGCACCAACCAGGCCAGGCGCATGACTTTTTTTGAAGAGGGAATCGTGGCCCATATCATGTTTGACCGCCCCATTTGCGAAGAATTAAGCAAGGTCGTTTATGAAGCAGGCAAAAACCTAAGGTTTTCTATACACAGCAAGGGAACCTACATTAATATGGAGGGCCCGGCCTTTTCTACTTTAGCGGAATCTCAGCTTTACCGCAGCTGGGGGATGGATGTTATCGGCATGACCAATATGCCGGAAGCCAAGTTAGCCAGAGAGGCAGAGATCTGTTATGCGACGTTAGCCTGCGTCACCGACTATGATTGCTGGCATCCGCAGCATGAGTCGGTAACCGTGGATATGATACGTAAGACTCTAAAGAAGAACGTCGAGTGTGCCAAGAAAATCATTTCCGCCGTCTTGCGGGACCTGAAGCCCGAAAGAAAGTGCGGTTGTAAAGACGCTCTTAAGCTCGCCATCATCACGGATAGAAAGTTGATCCCGGAAAAAGTTAAGAAGGATTTAAATATTATAATCGGTAAATATATTAAGTGATGGATTATAAGAATACATTAAATCTTCCAAAAACTCATTTTCCCATGAAGGCGGATTTGCCCAAACGCGAACCCCTGATTTTACAGGAGTGGCTCAAGAAGGATATCTACCAGCTCATCCGTAAGAAATCGCAAGGTCATCCCAAATATATCCTTCATGATGGGCCCCCTTATGCAAATGGCGATATTCATATCGGGCACGTTTTGAATAAGACCTTAAAAGATATCGTCGTCAAGTATAAGACCATGCAGGGTTTTGATTCAGCGTACGTACCTGGCTGGGACTGTCATGGGCTACCGGTTGAACATCAGCTATTTAAAGAATTGGGTATCCAGAAACACCAAATCAAACAGGTGGATTTTAGAAAAAAGGCTTATGAATATGCAAAGCGGTTCGTGAATATCCAGAAGGAGCAATTTAAGAGGCTGGGCGTTTTCGGAGATTGGGATAATCCTTATCTTACTTTAGATTTTGATTATGAAGAAGCCATCGTGATGTCCTTCAAAGAGCTGGTTGAGAAAGGTTATGTTTATCGGGGCTTAAAGCCGGTTAATTGGTGCTACGTTTGCGAGACCGCCCTGGCAGAAGCAGAGGTTGAGTATGAGGATCATACCTCACCCTCCATTTATGTAAAATTTGAAATTATTAATCCTTCAGACGGTCTAAAAAACATATCCAGGGATAAAAAAGTTTATGCCATTGTCTGGACCACTACTCCTTGGACATTAATTGCCAACGTAGCCATTGCCGTGCATCCTAATTTCAGATATAGTTTATTAGAAATTGGTAATGAAATATGGATCATTCAGGAAGATTTAGTTGCCGCCGTGATGGAAAAAGTAGAGATTAAAGATTATAGAAAGTTAGATTCTGTTTTAGGCAAGGTTCTAGAAGGCGTTGCTTACAAGGATATTTTTGAACCGCCAAGAAGTACCAGGTTTATATTTGTATTAGCTGATTATGTTTCGAGAGAAGAAGGCACAGGCCTTGTGCATACAGCCCCTGGTCATGGCCAGGAAGATTATCTGACAGGTCAGAGATACAATTTAGAAATAGTCATGCCCGTGAACAGCAAGGGAGAGTTCTTCCTGGATGTTGCCATGGAGTTCAAGGGCCAACACGTTTTTAAGGCAAATCAAAATATCATTAATAAATTAAGAGAACAAGGGAATCTTTTATATGCAGGACAGCTCACACATTCCTACCCGCATTGTTGGCGTTGTAAAACACCTATAATCATCCGTGCCACGGAACAGTGGTTTCTGGATATAAATAAACACGGCCTAAGAAAGAAGCTGGTTGCGGCAGTTGATAAAGAAGTAACCTGGATTCCGGCTGCAGGAAAGGAAAGAATTTCTGCCATGATAGAACTGCGTCCGGACTGGTGCCTTTCGCGTCAGAGATATTGGGGTGTTCCTATTGCGGCACTTGCATGCAATAATTGCGGTAAGGAGTTCTTAAACCCCAAGCTTATAGATAAATTCGCCGAATTTGTTGCAAAAGAGGGTTCGGACTGCTGGTTCCTCCGGGATATTAAGGATTTTTTGCCAAAGGACTTAAAGTGTCCTCTTTGCAAAAAGGGCGAAACTTTCATCCGGTCAAACGATATACTAGACGTCTGGTTTGACTCCGGCGTAAGTCATCAAGCAGTATTGAAGAAAAGGAACGAATTGGATTTTCCCTGCGAATTATATCTGGAAGGTTCAGACCAGCATCGAGGGTGGTTTCAGTCTTCCTTAATTCCCTCCCTTTGCATTGACGGCAAACCCCCCTTTAAAAGCGTGCTGACTCATGGATTTGTTGTCGACGGGGAAGGGAGGAAGATGTCAAAGTCCCTGGGTAATGTCATTTCTCCCTTTGATATCATCAAGGACTACGGAGCGGAAATTTTACGGCTGTGGGTCGCCTCAAGCGACTACAACGAAGATATCCGAATTTCGCCCGAGATACTAAGCAGGTTATCTGAGGCCTACCGCAAGATAAGGAATACGGCAAAATTCATTTTAAGCAATTTGTACGATTTTAATCCTGACGAAGATAAGGTAAGAAATAAGGATTTAAAAGCGATAGATAAATGGATAGTATTTAAGACATGGAATCTATTAAATGCTGTGAATGCTGCATATGAAAGTTTTAACTTTTATATGGCTTATAAATACATATATGATTTTTGTAACGAGAATTTATCAATGAATTATTTGGATATGGTAAAGGGGAGGCTCTATACCTATGCAGCTAAATCATTAGAAAGAAGAGCTGTGCAAACCGTTATGTACGAGATACTAAATGTCTTAGTGAGAATGATGGCTCCTATTCTGCCATTTACCGCAGAAGAGATTTGGCAGCATATGCCTAAGGCAAAAGATGTTAAGACCGTGGAGAGTGTGCATCTCTTAGATTGGCCACAAATCCAGGATAGAAAAATACAGGAAATTTTCTTTACCTCCCAGGACTCAAATTTTTTAACAGTTATTGATTTAATTCCCGAGGTATCCAAAGCCCTGGAAGAGAAGCGTTCACAGGGTTTAATCGGAAGCTCATTTGACGCGCAAATAAAACTATTGACAAAAGACGAAAATCGTTATACATATTTAAGCAGTTTAAAAGAGGATTTATTGGAGATTTGGAAGGTTTCGCAGGTTATGGTTGCCAAAAGAAGCGATTCTGATACGGGGCTTGCGGTTGCAAAATATCCCGATTTGGTTATTGTGGTCGATAAGGCAGAAGGGAAGAAGTGTCGGCGATGCTGGAATTACAGTCTTTCTGTAGGTGAGTCTGTGCAACATCCTGAGCTCTGCCCTCGTTGCCTTAAAGCTATCTAAACAGGAGACGTTCAATTGAGAAAGAAATTAAACAAGAAAGAGCTCAATGAGTTCAAGAAGTTGGTGTTGAAAAGAAAAGAGGAAATTCTCGAAGATATCAAGCATATATCAGACGATACATTAAAAAAATCTCAGAAAGAGGCTTCCGGAGATATCTCTGGATACAGCTATCATATGGCTGATGTTGCCACGGATACCTATGACAGGGAATTTTCTTTAGGGCTGGCTTCGAATGAACGGAAGCTGTTGTATGAGCTGGATGATGCCCTGAAGAAGATCGAAGAGGGTGTGTTTGGCATATGCGAGGAGTGTAAGGCCCTTATCACCAAATCCAGATTGAAGGCGGTCCCCCAGGCGCGTTTATGCGTGAAGTGCCAAGAGAAGAAGGAGAAGAGGTAACCATCTTTTCCTTGAGATGATACCCATCATCATATTTACGATCCTTTCTTTAGACCAACTCACCAAATTCCTAATATCCAAAAATCTGTCAATCCATGAATCCGTGCCTGTTATCCCGCGTGTGTTTCATCTGACCCTCGTCGAGAATCGAGGGGCTGCCTTTGGAATCCTTAAGAATCAGACCTTACTATTTATATGCACGGCGATTTTGGCTGTCGTTTTGATCTTATCTTCCCTCAGGGAAAATAGGCAGAGAAGATTGTATAGTTTTTCGTTGAGCCTCATCCTGAGCGGAGCCCTGGGGAATCTTATCGACCGCCTGCGTTTCGGTTACGTGGTCGATTTCTTGGATTTTCGTGTTTGGCCCGTATTTAATATTGCCGATAGCGCCATTACCATCGGAGCTGTCGTGCTGGGGTGGTCCATATTGAGAAATCCCAAATCCCAAATCCCAAATCCCAAATAAATCCCAAATCCCGATGTCCGAAACTTGGAATTTGGAAAATTGGATTTTGGAGCTTATTTGGATTTTGGTGTTTGGTGCTTGGAATTTAAATTAACATGCATCCTGAAATCTGCACAATAGGTCCTTTTACCATCTATTCCTATGGTCTTATGCTGGCCATCGCCTTTGTCGTCAGCACCTTTTTGCTTACCCGCCAGGCAAAAAAACAAGGCATCCCTGTTGATGTTGTCTTTAATCTTGCCTTCATTGTTTTCATAGCTGGATTGCTGGGGGCACGTCTTTTTTACATCATTGAAAATTTCTCCTACTATTGTAAAAATCCTTTAGAGGCCATCA
>SMTZ1_10014802_pt1 | contig 26197 bp, 34 predicted proteins | sample DeeMarSWOR136_30_FD_25667 | JGI IMG/M metagenome (IMG submission 25667)
GTTGATTCTTGAGGAGACGGAGCGGCAAGACGCTGTCAGAGTAAGGGTTCTGCAAAGAAAAAGAAAAGAACGTGCCTTAAAGCATGCTTGAATAAGACAGAGTAAGGGCGGTCTGTTGATGTGCGCGTGGAAGTATAAACGTATAATGCCTAAGATTACGGTTGCTAAGCTAAAGCTTATGGAGCCTAAGGAAATAGCTAACTTGGTTGGCATGAGCCTTCATCACATTGTTTCTATCCTAGAGAAGACGCCGTATAACGCGGAAATCTCTGAAACCAGCGCAAAAGAGCTGAGCGCCAATTCTCTGGAGGACGCCCTTCTGCAGAATTTCATAAACACTTGCGAGGAACTCATGGAAATATCTCCTAAACGTATTCAGCTATTGCTTTCTACCTTTTTAATGAAGTTTGAAGCAGATTGCGTAAAAGCCGTGCTCAGGGCTAAAAAGGTTGAGTTGGATGCGAGCGAAGCCATGAAGTACATAATGCCTGTGGGAAGACTGGATGAGGCTAGATGCAGAAGGACTTTGGAGATTTCCGAAAACATTGCTGATGTTGTTGAGGCTCTCACAGACATGGAATATGGGTCAGTGCTGGAAAAAGCGTTTGCAGTTTATGCGGAAGAGAAAAACTTCTCTCTTCTTGAGGTTGCCCTTGACAGACATGTTTATTCTAAGATTTGGAGGGCTATCGGAAAGCTCGGTGGCTTGGACAAGAAGATTGCGAAGACAGTTATTGGATTAGAGATAGACTCTACTAATGTTAAAACCATTCTCAGATGCAAAGCAATGGGAATCAGCGGGGATCAGATAAGACGATACCTTATTCCCGTATCAGACGTTTTCAGCGAAAAAGAATTGGAACAACTAATCAGGGAACCAGACATTCAGTCCTTCATCGATTCCTTAGTCAGATTGGCAAGAAACGCCATGTCCAGAGATCATCAGTATACCTTTGCCGAACTACAAAAACAAGACGCATCCTCTCTAACAACACTTGAAACGATTCTCGATAAGGGGCTGGTGGAAACCAGTTTAAGAATGCTAAAGAGATATACGGCTTTCTTCAACATTGGATTAATGTTAGCTTTCTTAAACCTGAAATGGTTTGAAGTCAGAAATCTAAGAGCTATAACGAGAGGAACTGAAAGCGGAATACCCCCAGATAGAGTGAAAAAATTGCTGATACTTCCAAGATGACGGGAGTTAAAATGAAAAAACACTACCGAATCTTTTTGCGGTTTTCCTGAAGCCATTCCCTAAGTGCTAAACCCTTTTCGGAAACATCCAGCTCCCTCAGGTTAAAGAGGGATGGAGGAAGATTTCTGTGCAGCGACCTTCCTAGCTTTCTCTTGAAATTCTTGTTCGGCTGCCCTAACCTCTTCTGTAATTTCTTGGCGAACAAGGAACAACGCATTTTCATGGTGCGGAGTTTCAGTTTTCTCTGGAAAATCGCTTCCTGTTTACTCTCCCCGTGTAGACGTTTAAAGAGGTTGTTTCTTTTCATCTTCGTCTTGGTGATGGTTATTTCTCTTTTTGTCTTGAATTTTGATGATCCAGCTTTTTCGGATTTCAATTTGTTGGTCAATCGTTCTAGCTCTCGTTTCAGTCTGATTGATTCCGTAATACGAGGATAAGTTTCAGAAAAACTATGGTATTCAGAGGTGTTCACTATCGGCTGCTCAAGTGGCGTTTTCATCAATTTCTCGTAATGCCTATGGTAACTCATCTGATCTTTCAAGAGCATACTTCCAGTTGTCGAATGCCCACACTATATCTGACCGATAACCATGAAAGCGATTAGTAGACCATAAATTGCGAGAGCTTCTGACAAGACTACCCCTATGACGTTGGAAGTGAATGTTTTGGGGTTTTCTGCTGTTGCAGCAATCAATGAAGAGCCACTGTAACTAATTCCAGCTCCAGCGGCTCCTGCTGCGACAGAGATGATTATCCCTGCAATGAGCGCCTTATTTGCAGCGTCCATGGTGGTGATGTCTGGTAGCTTTCCTAAGAGCATGAAAGCAATCAGCAATCCATAAATTGCCAGCGCTTCACCCAAAACCACTGTTATAAGTAGTCTGCTAAGTAGCTCTGGTTTTTCTGTTCCAACTCCAGCTAGTGCAGTCCCACAGATGATGATTGAGATAGCAGCTGAGAGGATAGGTACACCAATTGCCAACGCCAAGCCAATGAGGCTAATGATAATCGGATCCATAATTGCTCCCCTTTGCTCTATTAAGTAGACTTGAATGGTTTAAAAGGAATTCCCTCTCCTGAATGGAATTCTGAGAACCATTCAATCCAGTGAAGACGAAGAGTGTGCACAAAAACCACGAGCCCCTCAATGATCATTACGAGAATGGTTCCTACTGTTATCAATGGAATGCTATGCAGCGGAAAAACGCCATGCTCAACTCCGCCCAATACTAGAAACAAGTAATTCATTGCGCTGTGAACGAGACCTAACGCCATCAATCGGCTGTAGGACATAGAGTGGCTTAAAGTTTCAGCGAACACTTCTACGGTGAATCCTAGTCCCTCAGTGAAACCTTCAGCCAGCCCTGTGACTAAAAGGATGACAATTAGCGGTGATACGACAAGTCCTACAAACATGAGGCTGCCTTCTGCAAACCACTTGGAAATGTTTGAGATTCCCCCCCAGTATGCCCACATGAATAGACTGCCAAAAAGTAGCCATATAGAACAAATCGGTATTGGAGCCAACTTGTAATGTTTGTGTCGTAGTTCGTTTATGAATTTCAGAATCAGCCCGAGACTTAGGTGAATGGCTCCCACGAGTATCGCAAATCTCAACATCATCATAGGCTCTTGTGTAGGCTCAAATCCCCCTACTTGGAAAGGTCCAATTCTGAAAAGAAATATTGGGTGAATAACTCCAGATGGACCAAAAAATTCGCCAAAGATGAACCCGAAAAAGATGGCGGAAATACCTATGTAGATAAGCATCTCGCCGCTGATAAGCAAGTATCGAATTATGTCTCCACCTTTCTCTGCCTTGCCGTTTCTCCGAAGCAACGTAAATATAATTCCCGCTATAACAAAAATCGCACCTTGCGCAACATCCGCAAACATTATCCCAAAAAGTATAGGAAACGTTATGGCAAAAATCCGAATAGGGTCGATGTCGCCGCTAGATGGATGTCCATAAGCGCATTCTAGCTTCCCAAAAGCTTGCAGGTAGCTCGGGCACTCATGGATTAGTATGGGTACTTTTTCATCACGAACAGGCGATTCGTCTGATATCATACAATTTCCATCAGAGGCTTCCTTTATTCGTTCCGCTGCTTCTTTGTCAAGGCTGGTTGTCACCCAAGCCTCGAAAAAAACAGTTTTGGCGCTTCTAACGAACTTGTTTTGTTCCTCCGCTATTTGCTTCTCTTCTTCTACAATTCTCCATAAAGTTAACAGGTCTTCGCGAATCTCTTCGAAATTGAGTGCTGTTTCGATTGTTCCGGTTATATCTTCAACGGCTTTTTTCATGTTTACAAGTCTTTTCCCGAAATACCTCTCGCTTTCTATGACAAATTTTGCAAGCTCAGCGAACTTTGCACCGATTTCATCATAGTCATCAAGGTGTTTAGCCGCTATTCTTTCAACCAATATTTGGTGATTTGCCAAACCAGTACTCTCGATCGTTTCGTCAAGCTCAATCAATTCAAGTTCGATATGTTCTAGCTCCTTTTCTTCAGATAGCCACTGCGTAGATTTTAGCCTCTTCTATGGGTAATTCTGCTAGTTTCTGTTCAACCCATGCTAGAACTTTTTCCGTAGAAAGAAAATGATCGGGCTTTATGTGAAGGGTTTCAAATGCAGCCTCGATTCTCGAAAGAAGACCTGAACATTTTGCTAGAGTTTCACTGGAAGCATTATGGGGAACCAAAAATCCTTTCCATTCTTCAGGTTTTTCCCGCATATCTATGAACTGGACTACGCCTGCCTGCCCAAGGGATCGGACAACAGCATCAATGTAATCTTCATAGACCATTACCTTGAGCTTTCGCATCTCTTCCATGATATCATCTTCAAGTGCAGCGTCTTTTAACCAGGTACACTCTTTTGTTTAAAGGTTTGTCTGTAGCTAATCTTAATATCATCTAAACAAGAGAAAAACTCTTAAGGTTTTTCGTTCAAAACTAATTCAGTTTTGGTGCAAACCTTGCTTGAATCCTTTAAAGCAGTTTTGGACAATGAGAGGGAAGCTGAAGAAATAAGGCTTGAAGCAAGAGGGCAGGCAAAGAAAATAAGAAAGGAAGCTCAGGAAAAGGCTGAGAATGTTTACGGAGCGACTTACCGAGAAACAATTGCCGAAGCGAAACGTAGATCAATTGAAATCAAGGAACAGGCGAAGATAGACGCTGAGTCTGAAATGCAGATTTTCATTAGGCAGGCGGAAAAACAGAAAAAGAAAATTCGAATAGATGCTGAAAAAAAATTTGATGAGGCAGTGAATGCCACTTTAAATGAAATATTATCTTAAGCTGGTGGAACGATGGAATCTTTAGATAATAGAATTCTTGATCGAATTCTCAACGATGCAAGAGAAGAAAGGAAAGCAATTATAAAAGAGGCAAAAAAATCTGCCGAAATGCTGATAGAAAAACAGAGGAAATTAGCCCGTCACAGTGCAGAGAAAGAGGTATACTCCCTCTTAAAAAGAGCCGAAAATGCGGTTGCTGTCATTAAAGGAAAGGTGACTACAGATATTAAGAGACAGGCAGGTTGGTTGGTCCTATCCGAAAAAGAGCGGTTAGTTACAAGCGTCTTAAGTGAAGTAAAAAACAGGCTCGTGAACCTGCAAAAATCTGAGGAGTATCTCCCTGTCCTTGAGAGGTTGATAGTTGATGCTGGTATAGTTCTAGATGGTGGGACGTTGGAGGTTGTGTTAAATGAAAACGATTCGTCCTTGCCCTTGAAACTTAACAGGTTGGAAGAGAAAATTGCTGATGGGACAGGTGTCAAAACACGACTAAAAATCTCTAAACAACAAACCAAAGCTGTTGGTGTCATAGTCAAAACCGTTGATGGAAAAATCTTTGTGGATAACACCTTTGAAGCCATACTTAGCCGACGCGAAAGAGAACTGAGGTTAAAAATTGCACGAATTTTGTTTTCGAGGGCTAGTGCATCGTGACTATTAGGCTGAAAGGGATTCCATCAGGTGCTTCATTGCTTGCATGTTGTGAAGAAATTCTACTTTTATAGGTGTAACTGAGACGCATTTGTCAGTTTTGATGGCATGTAAATCAGTTCCCGGCTCTCCGTCTGGATAGTGTCTTAACGTCCAGCTTTTGATTCTGTACCCCTCTTTTGTTGCTGTGTGTATATCGCTGTAACCATCATAACATAGACTGGTGAGTTTTGCATTCGTGGAGTCAGACTTTTCCGGCACATTTATCGAGATGATGTCCACGTCCGGTGGCATCCCCCTTTCTAACACATGCTTGGCGGCTTTGTAGGCAAGAGTGGCTGCCGGCTCCAAGTCCTTCACCGAAACTTCCGTTTTCTCAAGCATCTTGGCGGAGATTTCGGATAGGCAATAGGAAACGGCGATGGCTGGTACTTTGTGGATGGCGGCTTCAAAGGCGGCTCCTATTGTACCTGAAGTCAGCAGGTCGTCAATTCCAAGGTTTGGACCTATATTTATTCCGGACACTAGCAGGTCTGGCATGCGTTTCAGGATTTTGTTGACTGCAATTAGAAAAGAGTCAGCGGGGGTGCCTGTTATGGCGTATGCTCTTATTCCGTCGCCGAAATCTGTTTCAGTTATGTTTACTTGACCGATGCTGATGGCTTTTCCGATTCCGCTCTTCTCGTCTCTGGGAGTGACAACTATGACATCTCCCAGTTTCTTTAGCTGTTTTGCAACAGTGGATAAACCAATGGAGTTGATGCCGTCGTCGTTAATTATTAGGATGGTTGGCAATTCGGTTCCTCAGGTTGCATTAGATATGATGTCCAATTATTTTAGTGTACTCTTGTCCTCAGGAAGCTATTTTGTTTGTGAGGTGAGGGGTCTATAATTAAGGGATTGGGTGCTTGAAAGTGGTGTTCTTTGGATTGTTGGTGCTGTTTTAGTTGTTGTGTCGGAGGGGTTTGTGATGTGTAGTTGAGCGTACATATGTCGGTTTTTGTAATGTTCGGTCGAATGAAATAGTGTATATTAAGTAACAAGACACAATATGTTTTTGGGTAGAACAATGCCACAATTGAACAGAAAAACAGAAAGGGGGTGGAAATAGTGGTCGCATTCACAACAAACTGGTACCTGTACAAAACATACTTACATCCAGTTACCAGAGAATCACGAACACCACACCCTAAACCAGAAACCCAATTTTTTGGGTCAAATAAAAGAGGAGGATTCAACTCCAAGAATCGAGAGGCGGAGAACGAAACAAAGTTTGAAGAAGTTTTGCTGGAAGCGATAGATGAAGGACTCTCTTTGCTGGGAGAATCGTCTAAACAGGCAATCTATTTCCATTTAGAAAAAGCCTTCAAGATGAACAGGCTGGACATTCCCTACAGAATTGAAGATTTCACCGACGCCATCGAGAGACTCTTCGGAGCCGGAGCAAAAATACTTGAGATTCACATAATGAGATGTCTCTTCAAGAAAGCTGGCTACAACTTCAAACACTATCCAAAACAAGAGAACCTGACATTCATAGAATACATCGCAGTGGTCAAACTAGAGAAAGACAAAAACGACAAAATCAAAGAACAATACCTAAACTGCAAAGAGAATGGAAAAAAGGTAACATACACACGAATAGCCTAAGGAGATCAGAAAAGTCATCAAACTGGATTTCCAAGACTCCAGAATTTACCTTATTCTAAAAACCCAACGGCTTTCATCTTTGCATAAGCGCCATCCTCTCGGAAGATGGTGCTTTTGACGTCAATCATTCACAGGTTTTTGTGTCTAGGCGCCTTCAACAAATCTGAACTATATATTTTATTTACAATAAGTTTATATTCTATGATGCTATTTTGGTCGCTCTTGATGGATGGTGAGGGGACTTAGAGAAAATACCCCTCGCGCATGTGCCAAGTCCCCCATCCTCCTTTAAATTCTGTTCTAGGGTCACACTCAGGAATGGAAAAGTAGATTCTTCTTAAAAACCGAGAATGTCAGAAGATGAGTGTTCTCCGTATTTCGAAGCTTTCGAACTCTCCGGCGTATTCTTTCCATTGGACATCTATTTTTGTAACTCTGGCTCCTGGCGGTCCACTTCTACAGAATTCGATCACTTTTTCCACATCTTCTCTCACCCCTTCAAAGACTGCCTCCACTCTACCGCCAGATGTGTTTCGAACCCAACCAGTAACGTTTCTTCTCGTTGCCTCGTCACGGATCTCCACGCGGAAGAAGACGCCTTGGACCCTGCCGCTTACGAAGATGTGGGCTCTAACTTTCATGTTTGCCATCTACACCTAGGTGATTGGTGAAATGGGAAGATTAAAGGTGGGATAAGCTGTGTTTTTGGTTAAGGTGCTCTTTTGAATCTGATGGATTGCCCTGATAGCTCCAGCTCGTAAATCTGATTCACGTCAAAGTCGATGTCAAGCTGTTCGTATTCGTTCTCGGTGAGAAACAGCACCATCTTGGGGAGAGCAAACTGTGTTCTTTGGGTAGCCAGCACTGGAAGCTGCTGCTGTAGACTCTTCATGACTTCTTGAATCATTCTTGCCTCTTCTGTCTCAGGTCTTACAGCAAATCTGGGGATCACCCGATCCTCGATCAGTTCGATACGCTTGCCAAGGTTGCCCTCAGGGTCCCGTATAGACTCAATTTTCTGAACTCTAACCCGCGTCACAGTAATCACTCCAGCTAACCATGCGACCAGAAGCCTTTATACATTTCTTAACCAGAAGACGCTCACTCCATCTCTATGGTTGCAGGAGGTTTCGGCGTCACATCGTAGTAGACGCTGGAAACTTTTGGGCAGTTCTCCAGAATCTTCTCAGCCGTTTCAGACAGGGTCGCCCAAGGAATCGGAGACACTTCGGCGGTCAAGAAGTCGCCTGTTTGGATTGCCCGCAGAGAAACCACATAGGGTTGCTTCTCGGAGGCTTCTTGGATGGTGTAAAGGATTCTGGTTAATGAAGGATGCTCGGTTATGATTTTTGTTTGAAGAGTCACCAGTTTACCAATTGGAACCTGATGGATAGAACCGTTGGGCATTTTAGCTGTGATTGCTGCAATCTTGCCGTAGCGCCGTTCGCCCCCCTTGACGCCAGTAGCTTTGTCCTCGAAAACATCTACAGAGAGATGGCGTTTTGGAACGTCGAGGAATCTGGTTGCCGCCTCCTGAATATGGATCACCAAGTGGTCTGGCGGCATCTTTAGGTTGTCGATAATCGCCGCGAAGTATTGGCTGGGACTGTGTTTAGCAAATTTTTCTTCAGTTATGGCGGTGGCTTTCTTGAGCGTCTCCAGCTTGTCGGGTTTGATTTCTCCAACCACCCGGACAGAAAGTGCAGGGCCAGGAAAAGGCTGCCTTTCAGAGAGTTCTGTTGGAACTCCCAAGTATCTGGCCACCTTTCTCACTTCCCCCTTGTAGAGCGAAACAACAGGCTCGATAACCTGGAATCCGTACAGCTCCTTGGTGCTTATTCCAATCTGCTCTAGAACATTGTGCTGAGTTTTGACTCCTCCCTTCGTTTCCACTATGTCCGCCTGTATGGTTCCCTGCACCAAAAACCGGCAGCCCTCCTTTTCAGCGGTTTCGCCCAAGACCTTGTAGAAGGTTTCTCTGAATTTTTTGCGTTTCTCTTCAGCATCCCGCAGCCCTTTCATTTCCCGTAAGAAACGCTCCTGAACGTTAAGAATTTTCATGGGCAAATTCAGGGGAGGCTGAGACAGAATTTTAGCAACTTTTTTGGTTTCTCCTTCCCGCATGAAGGCGTCGTCAAGTATGACGCAGAGAAGATTTTTCCCCATGGCGCGGTGGGTTAGAACAGCGGATGTTGTGCTGTCTACGCCTCCCGAAACCGCTATGAGTGCTCGTTCTCCTCCGACAACCTTCTTAATCTCCTTCACCTGCTTTTCCACGAACTCTTTGGGGTCAAATTCCGCCAATTTCTGCACCTCCCGCAGATAGTAATCTGTGTGCTGTCCTTTCTGTTAAGTATAACCCCATTTGCGGCATTCTTTCTCTTCCGATGATTTGCGCCATTGCTTTTGTTGTGACTGGTTTGGGGAACACCTTCAGATTTCTGAACCGGATGAATGTAGACTTTTTTCTTCCCTGCAGAAAATCGTTGTACTCCGCACATGAGCTTAGCAGAGATTCGTGACCAAGAGATTTCCACATTTTCTCAGCGTCTCCGGTGATCCGTTCCACGAATTCTGCGAAGCCTCGAATATCTTTGTGGGGGTGTGTCACATAGAAAAACAGCAGCTTCGCGTTTTTTGGACCCACTACTCCTCTGCGAACAAAGGCGTGCACTTGTTTGCCTGCTCTGTTTTGGCTGCAGAGTCGGTTCCAAAATTTTTCTAGATTCAAGACGACGAAAGCGTAACGGTTCACCTTTCTTCACGTCCTGTCTGAATTTTTTGTGTGTTATCTACGTTCTTTTTCCTTATAAGCAAAACAGACCAAGAATGGAAAAGGACAGCATAGGTCCAAACTTATCTACGTTTTTATCGGTTCAGGGTGAAACAGATATATTATAGGTGCGTGCAAACATGGAAGAACATAGAGAAGAATATAGACTTACGATTTAGGGATTGCGTTGGTATGAAGTGCCCAAGATGCGAAACCGAGATGGTCATGCGGAAACTTAAGGGAAAAAAGCAAGTGTTCTTTTCGTGCCCTAACTGTCACTACAATCGCACATCAAGGACATAGCAGATCGTCTATTCTGTTTGTTGTTGGTTGTCTGTTTTCTGTCCTGTCAGGTACTCCCTTCGCATCAAGGCAGGAACCGGAGGCAGTATACATTCATTCTTGAATTCCTTCTGGATCAACTCTGCAATGTTTGATTTGATGAATTCCTCGTTGGGAGGATCGTTTATCCAAAACAGGGCCTCAATCTCGTTTGTCCACTCTCGGTTGCGGAAAACAAATCGTATCTCTCTTTTTCTCTTCGCGCTAACGATTACCTGTTTGTTGTTTTTCAGGATGTTCTCTATTATGGATTTGGCTTTTTCAGCGTCCACGGTATAGTCTATAGCGAAGGTTAGTGATGCCACTGCTTCCTGTTTTCCGCCTGTAAGATTGATTATCTTTTCTTTCATAAGCACAGAGTTCGGAATGATTATCTCGTTTCGGTCATAGGTCTTCAGTTTGGTTGTTCTGAGCGCTATGTCTGTAACGGTTCCAGTCAAGTTTCCAACGCGGATTACGTCGCCGATGGCGTAGGTTTTACCCGACATTATCAGCACGCCGGAAACCCAGTTCTCTATTATGTCCTTCAAGCCGAAGCCGATTACCAATGCACCAACCCCGAGACCTGCAACCAGCCCTGTGATGTCAACCGTCAGCAGGGAGAGGATTATGAAAGCGGCTGCGGTGTAGATGATTATCTGGAAGAAGCGCCTCATGTGAACAAGTTTTCCTTTCTGTAGGTCGCCTCTCTTCTCAAGTCTACCGATTAATGCGCTGAATATGGTGACGATCAAAAAGGCGCCGGCTATCGTACCGACTATCTTCAGAAGCACAACGGGGTCTTGCAGTACTCCCGGAAAGCTAGCTAACATGCACTGTTCCTCAACATATCCTTAGAAGATGCTGATTCTTTTTTAGGTTTTCTGAACTGCAACTTGAACGCCATTGAGTTAAAGTTACTTTGAGCAGCTGATTGTTCACTCTGCTAGAAAATGAATACTGAAAAGCCCACCTGTTGCAGAATGAACGCGCCGTAAACTAGACAGAGGAACACAGCTCCCTTCTTGGTTAGGCGTTCACTTGCGCCCACCATGTACCAGACGCTTAATGACGAAAGCAGCACGTAGAACATGAGGCTCTGCACAGCCACCACATTCACTGGAGAAAACGAGAGCAGCGACGAAACCCCGAGAATAAGGGTGATGTTGGTGATGCAGCTGCCGAGCAGGTTTCCAAGAGCCATGTTGACTAGCCCCTGTTTAAGGGCTTGTATGGTTGTTGCCAGCTCGGGCAGGGAGGTTCCAAGACCGATAATGGTTGCTCCTATAATGGATGTAGGCAAACCTATGAAGCCCGCAATGTCCACGGAACTATCCACTGCAAACTTGGAAAGTATGATTATTAATGCCACGCCTACCAAGAATTTGATGCCTACAATGGCGATGTTTTCCTCTTCTTTTTTCTGCTGGGGCGTCTCTGTGAAGTTTGCGTTTTCGGTTTTGCGGGAAACTGTTACACCGAAGTAGGCGAACAGGATCAGAAGTACGAAGCCTAAGACGGGCCCCAAGCTGCCCCTTTGCACAATAAACAGGGGAATGATTGAGGAGATGAAAAGAAATTGCACAAGCTCCTTTTGTGACTGCCCTTTCAGCGCGATCTCTTTTCTGCTGAGAAGTATTGCCAATCCAAGGATTATGGTGAGGTTTGCGACGTTAGAGCCTAGGACGTTACCGACGGAGAGCCCTCCTTCACCAGCAAGGGAGGCAACTGTGGAGACTGAAAGCTCCGGCAGCGATGTTGTGATTGAGAGGAGGATGAAGCCTGCAGCCATTTCGGATAGACCAAAGGCTCTGGATATGGCTAGCACGTATCGTATGATCCTGTCGCTGATCAGAATAATCAGCAGCAGTGATATAGCCAGCAGGGGTACACTGTAAATCATCATTTGAGATGGGCCATCCACGTTTAGTATGTTAGAATTGATTGTAGAATGCTTTTAAAGATTATAGTAGATATAATTTGGATTTGAAAGGAAGATTTGGTATGAATCCGTTAGATTTTCTTAATGCAATAGGCGAGTGGGCAGCAGCGAACTGGCCTAACTTCGTTTTTTCGCTTCTAGCAGTAGTCGTGGGTTATATCGTCATCAAACTTGTTTCTCGAGAGATAAAGTCTCTTAGAGGCCAGAATAGGCTGGAGCAGCATGCGGCTTACACGTTGAATCGAATCATAAAATGGCTTATTTTCATAGCGGTCTTCTCGATTATTTTGGCACAGTTTGGAGTGACATTAGGTGAGGTCACTGGGCTGTTAACGATTCTGGGAGGAACCATCATAGGTTTTGCGGCGATTAACACTCTCGGCAACACAATTGCGGGTTTGATAGTGATGACCAGCCGTCCCTTCAGGGTTGGAGACAGAATATTCTTTAACGGTCAATTCGCGGATGTTGAAGCCATCGAGTTAATCTACACTAAGATGCGTACTCTCGACAATGTTTTGGTTTCAATTCCAAATCAGGAACTGCTGAAAACTGAGATAGACAACTATGGAAAAAAATCCGTTGTCCGGAGAGGCTGCTCGATTACCGCTGGCTACGAGGTTGCCTCAGAACAGGTGGAAACTGCGTTGTTGGAGGCAGCAAACAGGTTGGTTGAAATGAAGGATGCTTTGAAGGAGCCGAAAGCCTATGTTTGGGTTACCAAATTTGGAAATTACGCTGTTGAGTACACCCTCTATGTTTTCATACAGCAAATCAAGCGTCTGCCAGAAATAGACTCTAACCTCAAAAGAACTGTTCTGGAGACATGCAAACAGCATGGAATCGATATCAGTACACCAACCATTATTAGGAAGGTGAAAAATGGCGAGGTTTAGTTTTGTTGTGGTCCTCATGTGGCTGATTCGTAATCGGTTTAAGAGATAACAAAGATGAATAATACAGAGACCATAAAGGAACAATACGAAGCCTGCATATCCAGAATGCCTGAATTGAAGTCCGAGATGGATAGGAATGCCAAAAACAAATAAAGAATAAACTGTAATAATTGAAAACATGTGAGGAGGGAAATCATGACTCTTATACCCGCGTTTGAGTTGGGCTTATGGAATGCTTGGATTCTTGTTGTTCCTATGCTAATCGTCTTGTTCTCTGATATGAAAGCGACGGCGGTTAGGGAATCGGGAAAAGAAGGAGATTTTCAGCTAAACAGAAGGGAGAAAATGCTAATGAATATCATTTTCTTGCCTATGGTCGTTTCTTGGGTTTGTTCAGTTTTCTTGCCTCTGCAACTTGGCACAGCATGGCTATACAGCGGTCTGGTTATCTTTCTGTTTGGGATTGTCTTCACCATTGCTGCAATTCTGAATTTCGCCACTAGCCCTAAGGACAGGGTCATCACCAGAGGTCTTTATCGTTTTACAAGAAACCCCACATATGTTGGTATGATTCTGATGCATATCGGTGTGGGAATAGCTTGCAGTTCTTGGTTGTTACTCCTCTTAACAGTAGTGTTGATTATTCTGCTCAACGCTGTTTTGCCATCTGAGGAACGTTATTGTCTTTACAGGTTCGGAGATGACTATCGAAAATACAAGAACAGAACTCCCAGATGGATAGGAATCCCCAAGCCAAGCAGGATGGAAGACTAGCTACATTATTTTGGAATTGCCATTGACAGAAGGGGCGGCTCTCGCAATAAGGTTTAAAAGAGGATGTTTGAATAAAAGCTGTGAACTTATCGGAGGAACAGCAAATGACTGAATTTCCAGAGGAAGTCGTAAAGAAAGCGTTCGGCGCCGCAGACGGCAGATGTGAATGCCTACTTGTAGAACATGGACATAAATACAATTCCATGTGCATGAGAGTACTCGACTGGACAAAACGAGGACAATCTTTCATGGGACCCGACGGACAAAAAGGCTGGGAAGCACACTGGATAGTTGGCCCAGAAGACGGCGGAAAACCTACACAGGAAAACTGCGAGATACTCTGTTGGGACTGCTACTGCAAAAAGAACAAAGGCAAATAGTTGCAAGCCCTCTTCTTTGCCTTTAGCCCAGTTAGTCTAGATATTTTCTAATGTACTTTTTCCTCTGATTGTGATTCTATTTCATTTTTCCTCTGCCTAAGGGAATAAAACGCTGAAACTCCTCTATGGGAATCTGTGTAACCCTTTTTATTAAATCTTCAGAAACCTTCTTGGACAACTGATGCCTTATCTGCTTGGCAAGCTGACTGCTCTTCTTGTCTCCCGGAACAATCTCCACATAAACTTCTGTCTGATTAGCGATAGCATCTACGGGTCCTCCCACAACCACCATTTCCTCATCGTCAATTTTTAATCCAACAGCAACACGCAGAGGAACCCCGCGAACAAAATTTTTGGACCCGCTGATCATGAAGGAGCCCTTCTTAAGAAACTGCCCAGAAGGAGGAGTTTTGCTCACCTGATCCGGATTCACCCAGTAGACGTTCACTGCGCTCAGCATCTCCCCCCAGGCTCGAGAGTAGGAGGCTGCGAGCTGGGCTGCCTCGTTGATGGTCTGTTCTGGGGGGTTCTTTCCCTCTGTTTTTATCAGCACGAATGGAGCTCCCACAATCTCGGCGTGGAAAACGATGTCTGTGGGTTCCATGTGTTTTTTGATGAGCAGCTCGTTTGTTGTGGCGTCTCTGCCTCCAATCACCAGAAAACCGTTAGATGAGTGGAACCACCTGAACTTTTCGAACCACTTCTTCTCTTAACCAAGGGACGCTGGGTCTCTTCTCGTTTTATAACCTGCTTTTTTGCCTCTTCGATTTTGGCTCTGGTCTCTTGAAGGGTTTTCTCAGCGCCCCTAAGCTTCTTTTCAGCCTTCTTGGATCGCGAGTAATATTTGTCCGCGTTTGCTTGGATGGAATGGCGGAGGTTTATAGAGAACACATGGTTTTCCACCGAAACGTGGAGAACTTGGTTTGATGGTTCCAGAGAGTGGAAGTAAATATCGGGGAGACTGTTAGCTTTCTTTCCTTCCTCAATCTGTGAGACTATTTCTTCCCAGGATTTGCCGCTTCTTTTCTTTTCGCTGATTTTATGTAGTAGAGATTGGAGTTCTCCGAAGTGCATGTAGATGAGGTCTCCGATGGTCTTGTTTTTGGTGATCGGCTCCTTCAGATTCTCTAACGCTTTCTGCTGTCTCTGAAGAATCCGCTTGTATCTGGCGACCTCGCTCTCAACTTCTTCGGTGATTTCTTCCCTCCTCTCAGCGGCCGTTATCTTAGCGTAGTAGTCGTCAAGGGCGCTGTTGAAGCTCTCATACCTTTTTTGTTCAAACTGATCATACTTTTTCAGCGGCACAGGAGTCACGTCAATCCATCCGCTCTCTTCGTCGCTTACGATACGTGGTTCCATGGTTCCTGTGTTGATTCGGGAAAGAAGGTTCTGGAGCTGGTTGAAGATGCTGTCAAGTTCCCGTTCGGTCAGAGAACCGCAGTCCCTCTTTTTGTTAACCTCTGCTCGGAGAAGGATTTCTTCAGCGTAGGTTCCGCTGATGCTCAAAAACTTGGTTAGACCCCTCACTATCTCGGTTTCCTCAAGCTTTTTGATTTCCCTAAAGTCCTGAATGCCCAGTTTGATGGGGTTCCTTCCTCTTGCAGGGGGATGCTGGAATGGTTCGCCACGCAAAACGTTTCTGTCCCGCATTCTCTTGTAGGTCATAGCCTGCAGAATTTTGTCCTCAGGATCAACTAGGATGACGTTTCCTCCGCCGAAAAGCTCTGAAACCAGCTGAAAGTCACCTTGCCGCGTGCTGATTTCCGTGACTGCTATTCGCTCGAATTCATGTTGCCGAACCTCTTTGACTACGCCATTATCGAGATATTTTCTGAGGCTCATGCAGAAAGCAGAGGGCTTTGTTGGAGTTTCATGCACATATGAGGTTAGATGTAGCCGTTTTCCCGCTTCAATGAGCAGTTGGAGCCGAGGCTGGTTTGGTTTCCGGAGCTTGAGGAGCAAGGTTTGGGTGCCGATTTGGTAAATCTTGGCAACGTGGGCACCTCTAGCTGACTCGTTTATTTCATGGGTGACTGCGGCTACATCGAAGCTTGTCATTACTTCCTTCAACATCTTTCCCTCAAGAGATGAGGAATCGGCTTTCCCACATTAAGAGAGAGCCTCGCTCATATCCGTTTTCTGTTTTATTTTACTGCATAAAAAAGTGCCGTTGTGAAATTATGCATTTTATTGTGTGGCGGTTAACGGCTGTGGGGCAACGTTTCTTTACCCATTTGAAAAGCTCGTAAAATGAAGGATTATCATCGAAAAGCGGCTCTGTTTCCGAAAGACTGCTTTCCAGTCTATGTCAAGATTTGTTTCAGAGATGCTTCCTTCACATTGCTTCTTTCGTAACCTTTTTTCGAAAGATTCTATGCCTTTCTTTTCGGTAGTTCTTGACGACATTCTGAGTACCTATCCAGTATAATGACCAACCGATCATCCAGACTAAAATTATGAGAGGTAAAAGAACAAGGAATTCTACTTGATGCCGCAGATGCCCATTGCCATTCGAATCGTCCATGGAATCTCACAACCGATTGATACAATGAAGAATATGTAAAGCTCTTATGAAAACTGGCTACGTACTTGAGATATGAATAGGTTATCGTCTTTATGGGCTAGGTGCCTCACCGAAGTACTTCTGAGATTCGCTTGTTTCTTGTGTTAAGTTGGTTATTTCGAGAGGGTTTAAGTAAGTGAGAGCCATTTTAAGCGGGTGGAGAATGCTTCCGGAAGCGAAACTAAGATAAACTATAAGTGAAAAGTTATGGTGTTCACTGAAACACGGGATTCGAGTTGAAAACATTAAATGTTATTTACTGCATGAGAATCGGCTTCGGTGCCCTCGCCGCCCTGATTGCTGCCTTGGTGGTGAATCTCAAAGTAGGTGCCCCGCTCATAAACGGCATAACTGTTGGGTTGGCGGTTTACCTTGTCTCATTTTACATTATTAAGTGGATGTTTATGAATAAGGTGGAGAAACCGACCAAGATTCTCACGATGGGGATAGGCGCTTATGCGCTCACCTTTGTTTTCTGCTGGGTGTTATTTGTCACTCCGTTTTTGGCGCCTCCAACCGCCACATTCACCGTAGACCCAAAAACTCCAGTGGTTGGAGAACCCATCACCTTTAATGCAGCAGCAAGCGTTGACCCCGACGGAAAGATAGTTACATATGTTTGGGACTTCGGAGACGAGAACACCACCAAAGTAGAAGACACAGAAATCACTCACAGCTATACCGTAGCTGGAGATTACATAGTTAGACTAAAAGTCGTGGATGACCACGGCATAGGCAGCAGCACCACAATAACCCTAACCGTTGCCCCCTCTTAAGTGCAGAGAAGGTTTCAAAGTTTCTTTCCTGCCAATGAATAAGAGGTAAGGCATACTGCAGATTTCAGAAAAAAGCTATTTTTCAACAATGAAGTATTATTAGTCTCCTAATATGCGGATTTGTCTGCGCCAGTTTTGGCGTTCTTAACAGACTCTTCAGAAGCTGGAGTTATGGTCGGGAGGGCGGGATTTGAACCTGCGACAATCCGGTGTCTGTACGCTTGATAGGCTAAATGATGCCCACCATGCTGGTAGGCGTCTACAGCGTCTCCGTCAGCCCAGACAGGTGTTAGGCTGGCTCGGAAGCTCTACCAAGCTGAGCTACCTCCCGACAGACTTTTACAATGAAAACTTCCAATTTATGCGTTTCGTTATGCTTCAAGTGGCGGTTACAATTTTCGTTGTGTAACGTTGATCAAGGGCGTGTTCTCTGCGTATATTCTGTTTATTCTCCATTTCGATGCGATAGAACTTTATTCAAAAAGTAAAATACTTGAACTGTGAAGGGTATAGTAACATTTGCCTTCATCAATGAAGTGGCTTAGGTGGACAGAAATGAAGCGTGAACGAATCCATGAAATAGTGGCGGATTATGATCCCAAAGAAGTCAAGATTGGCGTGCTTGGGTCTCACTCTGCCTTGGAGATGGGTCATGGCGCCAAGCAGGAAGGGTTCGAGGTAGTTGTTGTTTGCCAGAAGGGAAGAGAGAAAACCTACACGAAACACTACCGAAACCTGTTTGACCACGTTTTGCTGCTGGACAAATTCGCTGACATGATTAAGGAAGAGAACCAAGCCAAGCTGCGGGAATTGAATACCATATTTGTGCCAAACAGATCCTTCTCAGTCTACATCGGCTACGACAACATCGAACAGAAACTCAAGGTTCCACTCTTAGGAAACAGATTCATGCTCAGAAGCGAAGAAAGAAACGTGCCCAGAAACCAGTATTACCTGATCAAAAAAGCTGGCTTAAACCTGCCAAAAATTTTTGGTTCGCCAGAAAAGATAGATCGGCTGGCAATAGTGAAGGTTCCAGAGAAAACAAGAAGCATAGAACGCGCCTTCTTTTACGCTTCATCCCCGAAGGAATACAAGAAGAGAGCGGAAGAGCGGATAAGGAAGGGGATAATCGACAGGAGAGACTTGGTGGAATCGGTCATCGAAGAGTACATAGTGGGTGCCAAATTCAATGCCAACTACTTCTGGTCCCCAATAACCGACGAAATAGACCTGCTTGGCTTCGACAGAAGAATACAAACAAGCCTGGACGGGGTCCTAGATTTGCCCGCGGATGAGCAGTTAGAAGCGAAGATTTCAACGCAGAACGTGGAGATAGGGCACATGGGCGCCACCATGCGAGAATCCCAAATAGAAAAGATACTGGACGCTGGAGAAAAATTCGTTGAAACCTGCAAAAAGGAGTACCCGCCCGGAATAATAGGATTGTTTGCGCTGCAGGGAGCCATGAACAAGAATTTGGAGTTCTACATTTTTGACGTAAGCCCAAGAATACCCGGCTGCCCCTGCGTGGAACCTACATCCCCATACATGAAGTACAAGTATGGCATGGAGGTTGGCCCGGGAAGAAGAGTTGCAATGGAAATTAAAAGAGCAGTTGCAGAAAACAAGCTTGGGATGATAGTCACGTGATACCGAAAACCGAAATAAACGATATCTTGCGAGCGTATGACAGCAAACATATTACAGTTGGCACGCTCGGCTCCCATTCTGCACTCAACATATTCAAGGGAGCAAAAGAGGAAGGATTCAACACAGTATGCGTCTGCAAAAAAGAAAACGAAATCATGTACAAGCGGTTCCCTCTGGCAGACCAGATTGTTCCCATCCAAGAATATACAGACCTGCTTGATGAGGATATTCAGCGGAAACTCAAAAAGGCAAATACCATCCTAGTTCCACACGGCTCCTTCAACGCCTACGTTGGAACAGAAGAAATGATTGACCAATTACATGTGCCCTTGTTTGGCAACAGAGAACTCCTCCACTGGGAAACCAACCGAGAAAAGCAGAGAGAGTGGCTGCGAAGAGCAGGTTTAAGGTTGCCCAGAATCTTTGACGATCCCGAAGATATTGAGGGACTGGCTATTGCTAAGTTTCCGGGTGCAATGGGCGGAAAAGGCTACTTCTTGGTGGAATCTCCGAATGCATTTCACAAAAAAGCAAAAGACATGGTGAAACGGGGACACATAACCAAAGAAAACTTGGAAAACATCCACTTCCAAGAATACATCCTGGGAGTAAACGTTTATCCACTGTACTTCTATTCGCCCCTCACAGACGAAGTTGAACTGCTGGGTATGGACCGCAGATACGAATCCACCGTAGACAGCATAGGAAAGATACCCGCAGCCGAGCAGCTGGAAATCAACGTGAACCCCACATACACTGTCGTCGGTAATTTCCCCATCGTAGCCCGAGAGTCGCTTCTGCCAGAAATTCTTAGAATGGGCGAAAACGTAGTCAAAGTATCAAAAGAAATTGCTTCTCCCGGCATGATAGGACCCTTCTGCCTAGAAACGGTTATCACGGATGACATGAAAATCTACACGTTCGAGATTTCTGCGCGAATAGTTGCAGGAAGCAACGTGGGCATCGGCACCTCTCCGTACGCCTACCTGAAGTACGGTGAAGGAATGTACATGGGCAGACGAATAGCCCGAGAAATAAAAAATGCGATAGAAAACAATGAACTAGAAAAAGTTGTGTATTGACCAGTCGCATAGACTACCTTTGGTTTGTTCTTATTTTGATTGCGTGCTCAAGTATGCCCCGGTAGAGTATGAGGGGCGCAATCTGATCGTTGGATTTGTTTTTTGAAATTTGCTGCTTTATGCTTTCGTCCAAACGTTTCTTGTATGCTTGAAGCTCGGCTAAGCTCATGGCTTTCAGTTTGGTTTCGAAATATTTTATGGGGTCACTCATGTCAATCCACCTTTTGACTCATACATTTTCTGTATATTGTGTGACACAAACGTTATATGTTTATTTGACGAACAATTTAGTGCAAATGCTTAAATTTGTTTAGACCAAAATTAGTATTAATAATGTTTTTTTTGGGGGGGGATGTTGGATTGGGATCTGGAGATTCTATAACCGAAATAATTGATGTAAAAGAAGAAGACGACCCAAAGCTTTCAGGAAAATTAGCCGAAATCAGCAAAAAACATGATGCCGTTCTAATGGCTTGCATTGCCCCATATGTAGGATTAAAGGTTTCTCCCACAAAGACAATAGGCGCTCAAATGGGCTTATCCGAAGAATTTGCCGTAGAGACGGCAATTAATCAGATACAAGTAAAAACTGATGCCCGAAAATTGCTGCTTTTGGTCAACAGTCCCGGCGGGCTGGTTCAATCCTCATATAAGATAGCGCGAGCATTAAGAAAGACATTTAAGGAAATCATTGTTTTTGTTCCCCACATCGCAGCAAGTGGAGGAACTTTGCTTGCCCTCGCTGGAAACAAGATAGTTATGGGCATGATGAGCCAACTGTCACCGCTTGATCCGCAGGCAAAAGTTGAAGATGGAGCTGTTTCGGCGAACTCTGTGGTGGATGCACATGAGTTTGTCACAAGGCTCTTTGATGATATTGCAGTGGAAGATGCACCTTACAGTTACAAGGCTCTTGCGGACAAATTTGATGGCGTTGACATTCGGGATGCTTTGGCTTCATTGAGTTTGATGGAAGAGTATATCCGTGAAATTATCGAGTGTTGCGGATACAGCAAAGAAGAATGCAAAAAAATAGGCCACAGCATAGTGAGAGGATTCAAGACACATGATGAGGTAATAAATCTTGACAAAGCCAAAAAGCTTGGATTGAACGTTGTTCCTCACAGCGATTTTCCCATTGAGTGGAATTTGTTCCGAGAATGGTTAGCTAGGTATATGCTGCAAAGTGCAGACAAACATGTAATCAGGTTTGTGATTTCAGAAAATTTAATAGCTCATAGTGTAACATGAAGTTAGGATCAGAAAGATGCCGAAAGCATTGACTGCGGAAGAGCTTTTCAAACAAAACTCAATTAGCTCCATCTACTTTGAATGGTGGGAAAATTCACGCAATAAACGTCACCCACTAATCACAAAATGGATCGAACATATAGAGAAAAGCACTGAAGAAACAAGACCTTACCGTGCATCTTAGGAAGAGTGAAGCCGTCAACCTCTGTCAGTCAGGTTGTTTATGCATTTTTTGCCTCTTTTTTAGGTTTTTTCAACAGCTCCTTAAGCTCAAAATAAAGGGGGATGGAGAGTTCCTTTTTGGTTGAATGCTAGAACTCTGTTTCTTGTGTGCCCGTTATTCCTTGGATGATTCTTGCTACTCCATTGAACATGAACGTGAATGAAAGCATCAGAATCAGAGCGAGGAAGCCTAATTCTGAGTATACAAACACTACAACAGCCAATATGATGGTGAGTATGCCTACAACAGCAAAGAATCCTCTCACCCATTTGGGGAAGGCTCTGGCGAATCCGCCGATTACCAGTCTTGCGACTCCGTTGAGCAGCAGGGCAAAGGACAGAAGGTAAATTAGTAGTTGGGTGGTAAGATCCGTGTATAGTAGGGCTACGATTCCCAATGCGATGGCTACTATGCCTATTCCAACATTTACTGCGCGTATGCCGTCTGACAGGTATCTAGCGAATAAACCATTGAAAATCCTTGCAATTCCAGTGACCAGCAAGACGAATGAAAGAACAAAGATCAGGGTTAAGATAGCAAGTTGCTGATACAGCAAGACCACAACTGACAAAATGACTGCAATCAATCCGAAGATGATGTCAAAGGCGCGTAGCCAACCTGGAGCCTTAGTTTCACTCATAGCTAACTCCACAAAAACAGAATATATTATCCAAAAATGTTAAAAGATTTGCCGTATCGCCAATTTGACGCCCGCCAGCTTGAACAGCTCTATCGTCTCCTTGTCCGCATGGTAATGCTTCTCGCAGACAACCCGTTTGATACCCGAATTGATTATCATCATGGCGCACGTTCTGCACGGCGTCATCTTACAATACAGCGTGGAGCCATCGAGGGGTATCCCAAACTTTGCAGCCTGAATAATAGCATTCTGCTCCGCATGCAAAGTACGCACACAATGCTGCGAAACGTTACCCTTCTCATCAAAAACCTTCCTCATATCATGCCCCGCCTCGTCACAGTGCGGCAGCCCCGCAGGCGCCCCAACATAACCCGTCGTCATGATCCGCTTGTCCTTAACAATTACGCAGCCTGCCCTTCCCCGATCGCAGGTGGCGCGCTTGGAAACGGCTTCGCACAAGTCCAGAAAGTATCTGTCCCAGTCAGGTCGCGGCTTGCAGTCCATCTTTTGCATCTCCACGTTCCGGATATACACATAATCTGCCGTTTAATAAAACTGTTTTTTCCCTACCAAAAGGCAGCGCTATGAACTTGTGTTTTGCACCCTCAATAGAGACAGCCCAAAACATCCAGCAAAAAATCAGAAAAGAAAAAACTGTAAATTCTCCCATCCACGATACCACTCACCCATTCAATACTGTTAAATATCTTCCTTGATTCAAACGATACTGGGGCTGGTAGTTCAGTCTGGCGTGAATGCCGCCTTCGCATGCGTTGTGCCGAAAAAGGCGGAGGCCGCGGGTTCAAATCCCGCCCAGTCCACCATCCGTTTATGTTTTGATTGAAGCGGGTTTGAGAGGTTCTGTCTCTTGTGTGCGAGGTTGCCATGTGTCGCCCAGTCTGGAGTAGATGATTTGTGCGGGGATGATGTTGATGAGTGCCTGAGTTCCGTTCATTATGGCCAGCGCGGGCAGAATGGTGACCACGAATGATTCGGACATTCCATAGAACATTGGGAGCAGATAGTAATTTGCTGCCGTCATTATGAGAATTCTGGATGCAACAGCAGAAATCGATTTTGTTATGAAGCCTTTGCGGATTGCGGCAAACGCAAGGATTGTTGCCAGTTCGGCTATGAGTTTGAATATACCCCCGAAAACGTTTCCTCTGAGAAAAATGAATGAGCATCCGATAAGGCAGGTGTACAATGCGCCTATGGGGCCTGTGAAGAGTAGGCTGATTATCATGGGCATGCCGGTTAGGTCCCATGAGACTCGGTCGTAAAGTGGAAACGGTATGTCGAATGGGGGTCCAGGTATTATTTCGAATATTCCAGAAAGACCGGCTAATATGCTGGCTAGGACAAGTTTTCTGGCGTCTAGTCTTGGCAACTATGTTTCACCCGCTCTCAGAGGAAAAAGGGTGTGCGCTAAACCATATTTATGTTTTTTGTAAAATAAGATGTCTTTTTTGTCAACTTATGTTAGCGTGTTCATAGCATCTTTTTGACGGTTCGAACACATTCCTTAACCAGGTCAGCGTTTTTCAGGTATATCACTCGTGAACGCCCCACCTCGTAAACCCCCACCAGCCCACATTTTTCCATAACTCTGATGTGACGATAAACCGCAGCGTAGTCCTTCTTCAGCACCTGAGCCACAGCCTTTATGTGCAGAGGTCTCTCAGTTTCGCTCACAAGCTCAACAATCCTCAACCGTGTGGGGCTGCCTAACGCGCTGAATATGGCGGAAACTTGGCGTAACTCCTGTTCATCAGTCAACTGTGTAAACCACCTTTATTGTATATGCATCTAATTTATGACATTTTCGCCAAATATCATAGACGAAAGTTGCCTTGAGAAACGGGAGAAAACCAATCACTGAAACTTCGGACTGCCCGAGTGCAAAATTTTATTAAATAAACCATTAAACAGTTACAACGGCATTGTTTATAAAGGTGACGTGTGATGGGTCTCAAGACTGAAACTATGCTGTCGATAGGCATGATATCCATGGCTCTCGGCATCCTTATTGGGAGATTTGTGCATTTTGAAATTTCGGGCTTCGCGGTTTCAGATTTTGTAGAGGGCGTCCTTGTCGGTCTGTCCTTAACGATGAATTTAGCCTACCTGATACTAAGGTCAAAAAAGTGATTAAGATAGTCTGACCGCGATAGCATGAGAATTGTTTAACGGCTGAAATGTCATCTGTCCGTTACTATTGTTAGAGCCATATTCCATGCCTCTTTCGAAGAGAATATGTTATATTGCTGGTTGTTTCTTTTTGTGGTCATGAAATCTTGTATTCTATATTTTTCCCAAACAGGGAACACCAAGAAATTTGCAGAAGTCATAGCTGCTTCCTTGAAGATTCCCGCAGTTTATGACATAACCACCACAGAACCCACAGTTGTTGACGACTTCGATGTGATATTTCTTGGAACTCCAGTTCACGGCTTTAATCCCTCAGTGGAAGCTTTGGCTTTCGTGGAACGCTTGCCGGATGGTGATGGCAAGCGGGCAATTCTGTTTTGCACTCATAGTCTATGGAAAGGAAGCACATTCAAGAAATTGAAGAAGGAACTGGAAAAGAAAGGCTATAACACCCTTCTTTGTGTCTCAGTAAAAGGCAAGGAATTCGCTGAAGAGGACTTCTCAGACACTGTAGACAAAATAAAAAAGAAAATGGAAGAATAGGTTAACCCCTATTTGCGGGCAAAATTATTTCTTGTTAAACGGTTTTTCTGGCTGAACCAGCGATTCTCTGAGGTAGTCTTCCAGAGTCTCACCCGGGATTACCTCGATGTTGTAGTCTCGGGGGTCTATTGAATGCTTGTAGTTTTTGGCTGGAACAATAACCTTCTTGAAGCCCCACATCTCAGCGGATTTAATCTTCTCATGCAATCCGCCAACCGCTGTAACTGGAATCACATCATCCACGCTGACGTTGATTTCCCCGGTCACAGCGACGTCTTGCCTTATGGGTTTTCCCTCCAGCAGCGAACAGAGAAGAATCGTCATGGTGACTCCTGCGCTTGGTCCATCCACGCTGTAGGCTTGAGCGTGAAGAATTCTTGGGCGATGTCGACGCGGTATTTCTGCAGGATGACGCTTCTCACCTTCGCCACGCTGTCCGCGATGAACTGTTCCTGTCCCTCCTTTGCTATGCCCGTGACTTTGTAGTATCCCTGCAGCTTATTGTCGCACCGGTCGTCCCGTTTTTCTAGGAAGCCCTTGACTGTGAGGACGTTGCCTGTCATCTCTCCGCTGTAAGGGTCTTTGACCACGGCTACTCCGTAGATCTGTCCCAACTTGGCTCCTTCTGGTCTGATGTCTAGAAGTTTTCCTCTTTCGTTCATCTGATGCTCAAGTATCTGCTTCTGGATTGTTTTACAGTGGTTTTCTATAGCCTCTTGAACATGCCTCTTTTCAACAATCTCCAAGCCCTCGTTCATTGCTAATGTGGCAGCTGTCTTCACCAAAGAAATCATGGGACGAAACTTTGTGGATAACGCATCCTTCTTGTTGCTTCTCCTGCGTCCCTCATCAATTATTTCTTCACACGCTTCTCTGCTGAAAGGCAGCAAACGAAACCGCGAAACCTCTTGGGCAATAAACTGCACATATTTGCGGCGATTCTCAATACTGTTCTGCATGTCATTGTTCATCCGCACCACTTTGCCGTAACCGTAAATCCTGTCCATAAGAGCCGGGTGAATCTGTCCTATGCTGTCGAAGTTTCCGGCGCCAACCAAGAAGCACATGCAAGGCACTGGCTCCGTAGCCACCGCCATGGCAGCTGTTCCTCCAGCGCTACTCCAGCGGCTTCGCATGGTTATGGGCAGCTGCCCGTCTTCTAGAACTGTCAGCAGTGTGATGGCTTCGTCTGGTTGCATGTTCTTTATTTCGTCGATGTAGAGGACGCCGAGGTGTGCACGGTGGACGTCTCCGGCGCTTACTCTTTGATGTTCTGGGGTGCCGAGTCCTCCGGTTTGCAGTGGATCCCATGCGATGCTTCCGAACAGTTGGGCGGAGCCGTGTCCTGTGGCGTCGATGAATGGGGCAACTTTTTTGGAGTTGTCTACGATGAATTTGGGAACCTTTGTTGCTTTTGCTCCGCCTATGC